>JAAHTH010000014.1_pt1 | contig 286879 bp, 283 predicted proteins | sample 6116091 | NCBI WGS metagenome assembly JAAHTH01 (sample SAMN13939990, study PRJNA603662) | sponge metagenome | isolation source: marine sponge | host: Mycale hentscheli | place: New Zealand | collected 2006 | reverse complement strand
GCGTATATTATACTACCATTGACAAGTGATGTCAACCGATTTTTTGCAGATATTTCTCTGGATCATGGTCTAAATTCGCCTTAGTTATATCAGACTTAGAGTAGTAATTCTTAAATGGAGCATAGATATCAGCAAGTTTTTTGACATCTGGCATCGGGTGTCCTTTGATCTTGTCATCGACTAGTTGTTCTAATGCTTGGCATGACTTTTTATGCTTAGGATCAAACCATTCTAGTTTCCAACTACCATTTATGTCCAATCTGTAAGGCATCCATTCGTTTTTGATGTACGTTTCTAATGCATCAATGTCAGACTTAGGACCGTAATACAATTGATAGAACTCTTGCTTAGCCGCACTATGCGCCACATAGTCTTGTAAACGTCTCTGAGGGTTCGTAGCAACACCAAAGCCTAACGTGTTACTATGAGACGTTTGAATGATGTAAAGAAATCTAGTACTATGCTGAGTCTTTTCCATCTTTGATTACCTTGTTGATTTTCTTTTTGATACTAGGGCTAATGTAGTCATACAAGTCCTTACCATTGTCTTTATGAGACAATACAATATCAGGGACAGAGAATGTACCACCTAACTTCTGATAGACTTTAAGAACGATATTCAGAGCGGCTGTGTCGTGTACAGACTTAGAAGCACCAAACACATCTTTAGAATATCCAGAGTAGGCGTCACTAGCAATTGCTCTTAGTTGAGCAGGGTTAGTAAAGAATGTCTTAATAATTGCGTTGATATGATTTAAGAATTCTTCATACTCAGGAGTATCAGTTGGAGTGTTTGCTTTCTGATATAACAATCGGCTTATACCCATTTCACCAGCATCGACAACTTCTGACTTCCAATATTTGTCGTGGAAGTTAACCATGAACGTCAGACATTCGGGCTTGATAGTTTTGATTGCATTTAAGTGAGTTAATGTACCTGGGATACCTGAGTTCTGTTGATCATCAGATTTGATAGGATACACACCTGCATCTTCACAGATTGTCTGCTTGTCAGCGGCCAGTGCATACTCAGTCTTATTGTTATTATCTAAACGATAACTCAACACACGTTGTTTGTGGTTGTCGTATTCATCTATCTTCTTCTTACCAACACCATTGATAAACGCAAAGTGTTCACGTGCAAATGACCTATCATCTGTTTCAACATATAGAACATCAACTTCCATTTCGTCCCAGTCTTCATGTTCTACTTCATCGATCAAGTCTGCTTGTGCTAGTTTGGCTAGAGTCACTACAGTATGCTGACCATCAGTACAATGGTATATTTCTTTACCAGGTTCTTTAACTGCAAAGATTGGATTGACTCGTCTTGGATCAAAACCTTTGACGATGTTAGTAATATGCATGGTATCCATTTCACGTTGAATATCTTCGTCAATTAAGATGTTCTTAATTGGAACCATTTTATGTTGGGGTAATTGGGTAACAGAAAAACTAGTACCTAACTTATAATAGTCTTCGACTGCATCATGTATGCCTTGATTATTAGGCTTATTGACTTCTTCAAGTCGATCAGCAATTGTTTTGACATAGAACTCGTTTGGATCTCTGTCTAATTGATTAACAACTTTCCTAGTCTGTTTAGTTGTACTAGGTACCCATTCAATTGGAAAATTCATTTTCTCTCCTGTGTGTGTATTCTTTTATTATACTGCCTTTGGTTGCTTTGTCAAGTTTTTTTTCTTATTTTTTTTATCGAAATAAACTCTAACGTAATATTTTCTTGTAACTGCAATCCAAAATAGAATAAAAGTATTAGTGATTGATACTCCAAAAGGACCAAACAAAAATACAGTCATTGTCAAATAATTAAGAGCCCAAATCAACGGAAAGTTAATTAGAGTCGCAAGTATAGTGTCCCCAATTGATTCTTTGAGGGCTTGATGATTGATTCCTATTTCCATTAATCATCTAACCCGGGAACGAAACTATCGTTCTTTTCATTGTAGCCATAGAAACTACCTTCTTTTTCTCCTTGGGGATTTTGTCCAGAAACAAATGCTGCCAACTCGTCATAAGGTGGAAGACTTTCTGCATACACCATTAACTTGAGAACTTCTGAAGGAGACATGTAACCCTGCACATCATCACCTTGATACTCGACAAAACCATCTTTAGTCATTAAAGCAGTTTCGGCTGTGTCACTAGGTGGAACTTCTTCGCCATAAGGCAAGTCTCGGTTAGTGCAATAGTTACCACCACCAAACTGAACGGATACTGTGTACCCGTTTTTATAAGTGATTTGAAAACCTTTTTGATCTGAAATTTGAAAACTCATTAGTCTAACCTTGAACTTGTGTAAATCGGTGCATCAGGAAGATACTTTTTAACAATCTTCACATACGCATCACATCCAGCCATCTTAGCACTCATGTCCTGAGTGTAAGATTTACCAGGGTTCCATAACTTGTACCCACCAGTATAACTTTTATCAAAGCCTTGAGAAATAAAACTTTTGCCTAGTTTAGTGTTACCTTTGACAAAGGCTTCGATCCATGCAAACCCGCAATTAAATGGATGTTCTCCATTTTGATCAAGGTAATTTTGAGTGGCTTCATTTGCCGCCTGAATTGCTTCGTTATGAATTTCTGCTGTTAACATATTATGCTACCTCTAGTGAATTAACTTCGATTTGACTAAAGCCCATGCCGTCAACCATATGGAATGTGCCAGTTACAGTATCTTCAACAATGTCACCAACTGATAGTGAGTGCATGTCTCTAACCTGACGCACTTCTTTGGTCTTTTTGTTTAAGAAAGTTTTCATTTCAAAACCACTAACGAAAGTATCAAACGTTTCGTCTTTGCCAGTTTCTTCATCAAAGTAGTAACCATTTAAGATTTTGAAAACAGTCTCTAAATTACGATCTTCAAATCCAGCAACTTCACAAACTTTTGTGTAATGCTCAAACATTTCAGGTAAGAAACGTTTTGAGCCGTCAAATGAAGTTTCCATTCTAGCATGATACTCTGGGAATACTTTAGCAGTAGCAGAGTGTCCGCCCTCTGGACCATTGACATGTTCGTAAATTTCGTCAGTGATTTTGATTTGAAAGATGTTGTAAGACATATAATTTCCTGTTCTTTATTGTGAATATGTATATATTATAAGGGATTTTGACCCAAATGTCAAGCCTTTTTTCCATTATTTTGCCATTATTTCGCCTAATAAAATCAATGACTTAGAAAAAAGTTTTACAAAGTGTGACAGGGTATAAGTATTATTGTATGAGATAGTCTTCAAAAGTGCTTGGCTATGTGCCTTGTGTACAAGTGAGACAGTAGCAGAGAAAAAACACCCTGCAAAAGATACAACCCGGACAGCACGGACTATCACATACACTTAACACATACACACAAAAGGAGAAAAATATGTCAAATAAATCAGGATTTGAAATCAGAGCAGACTTGCTCAGCCAAGCACAAGGTATCTTAGAGTGCAATTTGCAGAGAAAAACAGATGCAGTGCGAGAGCATAATGCTTATAATGAAGGAAATGAAAAAGAACTTCCTTCAGATACTATCAATACTGCTGACGTTATCAAAGCGGCAAAAGAACTTTACGAGTTTGTTAATGACAAGCAGTAAATCAATACTTTAGATAACAAAAAAGGGACTTAGGTCCCTTTTTTAATGCATTATTGAATAAATACTATTGTGTTACAATTTTGTAACTAATCGAAAGTTAAAACGCACTAAGGGATCGATTCACTGATCCCTTTTACTTTTTGTAATGTACTCGTCTAGCCAATCTACTATACGCCACATGGCGTTAAGATTTAGGTGAACTCTGTCTGGAAATAACCATGGCTCAACACTTTTCCAATTAAATTCATCAGGTTCAGTTCCACTGATGATCTTTCTTGCTCCTCGAAAACCATATCTATTACAGTCGACCTCGTTAGTGTAGACAGGCGGCATAACATCTAAACTAGCAGAATCTAACGCTCCGCAGTCATTTAAATATCCCCAGCGAATATGACCTTTAAAATTTTCTTTTAGGTTTGGCGCAAGAAATTTAAGACACCATGGCATAGCCAGTTTAAGATATTTGTCTGTAAATTGAGAAAATATATCAGTGTCGATTGGATGCAGTCCGCCTACGCATAAAATAGGTATCTGATGTTGGTTGGCAATTTCTTTTAATCGACTATATGTATGAGTATTACTAACTTTGTTGATCCAAATGATGTCATCATCAGTGCGTATCTTAAAGTCCTTAAATTCAGAATATGCTTTAACTTCTAAATCTCTACTTGGTGTGGTTAAAAATGCGATTATGTAATCGTACTGGTTGTGTAAATTTTTCAGAATTTCATCAATTGCTTCAGAATTACTTCCGCCGGGTATACCTCGATCACTTGCATCAAAGCCTGCTATATCAAAAAATAATTTAGCCGATCTTATAAATCCGTCACCTGCTAAATGATCTAAAGAATTAGAACCAGCATCATTAAAAACATCACTTTTAAATGTATAATCGTCCCATGATTTAGTAAAACTATCTCCAACAACTAAGATGTTGCCTTTATTCACGGTTTTTAACAATCTCGTCAACAAGACCGTAGTCAAGTGCTTCTTGGGCATTCATAAAGTTATCACGCTCCATGTCTGCTTTTAGATCATCATATGTTTTACCCTTAGAGTTATGTTCTTCGTAAATTTCGGTAAGATACTTTTTCATATCTAAGATTTCTTTGACTTGAATTTCCATATCAGTTGCTTGACCTCTTGCACCGCCACTTGGCTGATGAATCATGTGTCTAGCACGTGGAAGCATTTTACGTTTACCAGCAGTACCGGCTTGTGCTAACAGACTGCCCATCGATGCGGCTTGTCCCATAACAATCGTATTGATATCCGGCTTGATAAATTGCATAGTATCATAGATAGCCATACCTGCTGTTACACTACCACCTGGGGAGTTAATGTAAAGAGAAATATCTGCTTCACTATTTTCACTTTCTAAATATAACAATTGTGCTACAATTAGATTAGCCATAGTGTCATGTACTTCACCTTCTAATAGGATAACACGATCACGTAGCAATCTACTGTAAATGTCGTAACTACGTTCACCACGACTTGTTTGTTCTAAAACCATTGGTACTAATGCCATAAAATTTCCTCTAATTGTTTCGTAAAGTATTCATTATACTTGTTTTGTATATTATATGCAACACTTTTGGCTATGTTAATGTTACCGAACTTACAAATTGTCTTTTTTGTATTTCAGTTACTACTTGTTCAGGTGATAAATGCGTTTGCAACTTTGCTAACGGAATGTTTCCTGGTCTATTGTATATATGACCGTAATTATATCTCGCATCATAAAATTCTTTATTTTCATCATAATGATTTTTGTACATCTTACGAAAGTTATTGACAGTTTCAGTTTTTGTGCCAAAGTATCTGATAACGAAATCACTTGCGTAATGTCTAAAGGGTTTGTATGCTTCGTCACCTATGTGGTCATCGTCATCAATAGCCATGTCTTGTAGAGTCTTTCCTATCTCTACATATAACAAATATACAGTTCCAAATTCTACATGATCTGTGAAGTGTTCATAGTCACTATCTTCTAATGTTCTAATGCCTGGACCTCTTGGTTGATCATAATAAGTTACTAGGTGCGTTGGCATCATTTTTCTGACAGTCCCCTCAGCCATTGCTTCGCATCTATGTACTTCTAAGTTCAATTGTCCTAATGCTCGTTGAACTTCTATTGGTGCTGTAATAAAGAACTCATGCGGCTCATTAAGCATTCCGTGATAGACTTCAAAGATATGATGTAAGTAATTAAGGTCGTCTTGTATCAACTTAGGCGTCATTCTGCGTTCTACAAAGCCCGGACTGTAGTTATTAATAGTGTCTACGCATTTATTGATAGCATCAACTGCCTTTTGTCTTTCTATGTCTAACGTATCAAAGCCATATAATCTTTTAGGATTATCTATTGTGTACTGTTGAATTGCTTCATCTAAAAGAGTAGCCCATCGTTGAGCAATAGATGTTTCATTAATGTTATAAGTTAATGTGAGGTCGTCATCGCCAGAATATGTTACATGCATCTTTTTGTACATGTAAGTATTTAATTGCTGTTAGTTGGGCTAAGAAGTTTCTTGTACAAACCCAGTAATATCTGGATCTTTCATAGAACCAGTACGAGTTTTGTCAATCACTTGTGTACCTGGTTGAAGTTCTCGTCTGAGTTTTGGTAACATTGCTCTTACTTGACTGGCTATTTTATCACCTTTCTCATCTGCTATTAGTTCTATTATATCAGCATCACTTAGATCAGGATCTAATATTAATTCTTTTATTAAGTCTGTGTTTATTCGTTTTGCTTTTGGTCTCGGCTCAAATGGAGCATCTGGATTGATAAGTTTGCCACTTACATATTTTCTCCCTTTAACTAACCAATTGGATATTGTTCCGACACTAATCTTTTTCTCAGGTGTTGAAAATTTATTGGCTATGGCTGGAAATATCATGCCTTGTTTACGCATTGCTACTGCTTCTTCATACCACTCGGGTTTTTCTCCGTCGAAATATATTTTAGCACCCGTAATAGGGAAATCTTTCTGAGTAAATGGCGGGTTGTCATTGTATATTCTACCCTCACCGTCCGGTTGACCTGTAAGCCAAATCAGCGGCTGCATAGGACCTATGCCTAGTTGTCTACTAATTTCTGCGGCAGACATACGAGGATTATCTGTTTTTAGTTGTACTGCTTTTTCATACCATTCTGGTTTTGCTCCGTCGAAATATTTCTTATGACCTATATTAGGGAAATCTTTCTGAGTAAATGGCGGGTTGTCGTTGTATATATAACCCCGGGAGTCCGGTTTACCTATGAGCCAGTGCAGTACAAGTGTAGTACCCACGCCTACTTGTCTACCTATTTCTGCGGCAGACATACGAGGATTATCTGTTTTTAGTTGTACTGCTTTTTCATACCAATCTGGTTTGCCACCATCTCGGTATTTTTTATTCCTAAATCCTTTAACCCCTTCAGTTAAAAACTCAAATGCTCTCATCTTATGTCCAAGATTTCTTTTTGCCGCCGTCGTATTCTCTGGCGTGTCCTTCTTCTATTAACATGTTACAAATATTTTGTCCATCATCTGTATGAGGGATACCTAAGATTCTACCGTACTTGCCTTTACCTAATGATTGTATCTTAAACTTATGTTCTGCTAATATCTCTTTAAGTCTTTCTTTAGCGGCTAATCCTAATTTCTTTTCTTCTAAATTTCTAGTTCTGCTTTCTGGTGTATCGATTCCAGCAAGTCTAACTCTTTGATTGTGTAACAAGACATTAAATCCTAAGTCTAGTGTTACATCAATTGTGTCTCCGTCCACTACTTTAACTAATGTAGCCTGATAGATAAAAGGTTCTACTTGTTTATTCTGTACGTTGATCGGTGTTTTTGCTTTCTTCTTTGCCATTATCTTTTGTTCCTTCCGACACCACCACTTGGTTGTCGTTTCTTAAATATATCAGTAACGTCTTTGCTACCACCTTTTGTTATTGCTTTAGTATCTTTTGCAAAGTCTTTTGGTGTGTCATTCATTTTAACTTCTTCACCGTCGCCTTCACTTGGTTCGTCTATGACTGTCTTGGGTGGAGTGTTTGCTAGTTTAAATGAGAATCCACCTTTAGTAGGATCAGTTGCACCCGACTTAGATTCTAATGATACTTTACCTTCTAGTTTCGCAGGCCACTGAGTAGCAAATGTCATAACTTTGGGACCCTTTTTAGTACTAACATCGGCATATTGCTGAATAAAGTTCATGTCTAAAATCTCAAGGATCACTTGCTGAAACTCTGGGAATGCTCCTCCCTCGTTGACTGCTTCCATAACTGCTTTCTTAATGACATAAGTAAGTTTGCCTCCATCTGAGGAAGGCTTTTTAAAATCTGTATCTGCCCATAGACCTGCATATTCTTCCATTTCAATTGGATTCTGTGTCTTAAATGCTTTAACACTTTCAGATGCTTCATCAATTGTTTGATCAGTGAAAGGTAAGAAAGGTTTGAATTTATCTGGTATTGCATCAGGTTTATATCTTGCTAGTACGTTCATAGCATAGAATACTGAAGAAACTGTCTTAGGCGTTGGTATAGGGGCATCTGATTGACATACTTCAATGAACTTCATTGATGCTTCAAAGTCAGGGTTTTCTTTGATACTATCAGGTATCTTTAATCCGCTGATACTAGGTGGTGCACCTCCCCCTTTACCCTTACTAGAAATATTAATTGTGTGATTTGTAGTTGTGTTCTTAATAGCCGCAAAACTATCTGCTATGTTTGTGTTTGCAGAACTTGGGAAATTAATAATCAAATCACTTACACTACCACCTAACCATTCTTCAAAACTTCTACGTCTTGGGAAACGTGATGTGCCTTCGATCAATGCTAATACCCCTAAATACTCTCCAGCATAGTCATGTATAGATGCTCTAATCTTAGGGGGAATATCATCAGGTATAATTGGGTTCTTGCCTTCCATAATATCGATAGCCATTTGTACTACAACTTTACCATACTCAGTAGAGTTTAATGCATCGTTGTTTAGAATTTCTTTGCCTAAATTACTTGCTGGAATATCTTTATCAGTAATTCCAATTTGTGACGGTTTGAGTAATGCTGTTTCTTTACCTACTTCTTCAGTAGACTCCCCTTCGTCTTGTCCAACGATTGCTTGTCCACCTAAGTCTGGTGTTTTTAATAACTTGCTTAAAGGTAATTCATCACCATTTTCTAGTTTGATTTTGAGTCCACCTTTGAATTGATCCTCGTCTTTTAGACCTTGAAATCTATCTGCTTCACTAGGTTCAGCAATTACTGGATCTTTATCTACGGTATAAAAGGTCATACCAGTACGAATCATCTCAATAAATTTGTCAAATCTTTCCTGATACTTATTGATTTGACTTGCACTGAGGGTTACGTCTTCGTTGATTAAATCTAATGTGTTAAGTAATGAGTCATGCATGTTAGTATTTATCAGCATTTCTTTAAACATTGATACTTAAACCAATTAGTATTTTTATGACATATCTTTAATGATAGTCCATACTTATCGATGTTTTCTCTATGTTTAAAGAATGAAGGACCATGAGACATAATAGGATCCCAACCCTTCTTAACACGTTTGACTCCGTCAATGTCCCATTGATATTGATGAGCCATTTCATGTGCCAGTGTATCTATAAACCACAATCTACAAAACCATTTGTCACTTAATTGTATTTCACAACAAGAACGAGTCTTTAATGGACGAGGTTTTCCTGCGTCACTACAGCACATTGCCCACCATGACTTACGTGCATGAAATGTAAATTGAGGCATCTTAAGTTCATTATTAAAACATGTGGCGTTTAACACTCTCCATGTCTTACGTGCTATATAATGATTGGGTCTAAATGGTTGTCTTTTTTGTTGAGCAATCGTGGGCAGTTTTTCGTTCATCCACAAATCTAAGATGCTTTCAGCCTTATCCTTATTCATCGATGTTATTACTCCTCTGTGTATTAATTTATTTAGTTTATAATTATGGTAAAATAAAAAACAATAACCCTTGACAGGCTCATAAATACAATGTAGAATGTAATCCAAAAGGAGATAAAAATGGAAAATGAAATTTCAGTCATTTTAGGCGTAGCAGTTGTTGCCGCAGTCTTTTATTTTTATAGTAAAAGAGATAAAAAGTCTGGTACTACACCGACTACAGTAACAACTCCTAAGACGCCTGCTAAACCAAGAGCAAAAGCGGCACCTAGAAAAAAGGCACCGGGAAAAACTGCTCCGAAAAAAGCGGCACCTAAAAAGACTACTGCAAAAAAAGCGGCCCCTAAGAAGGCAGCACCTAAAAAGTCTGGACCTAAAAGAGGCTCAGCAAAACCTAACTTACAAGTTAAGTAAGGCAAACACGTGATCGATATCGGGTTTGATGTAATCAGTGATTTGAATTTAGAACCTAATGATTCCTTTAATTGGAGTGATAAACCTACAAGTTTATACTGCATATTAACAGGTAACATTAGTTCTGACATGAGAACAGTGACTCAAACCCTTGTTCATCTTAGTCAACATTATCAAGGTGTCTTTTATACACCGGGTATGCTTGAGTACGAACAATCTGATGGTGATATTAATCATAGAACTTCTCAGTTAGTAACAATAGCACAAAAAGTTCCTAACATTGTTATCTTACATCACAACATAGTGATTATAGATGGCGTTGCAGTTATTGGTAGTAATTGTTGGGAAACTGCACATGAACCCGGTAAGTCCATATCGATAGATGATTTAAAATTCAATCAATATCGTTTGGATGACATGGGCTTTTTGCATAAGACCATAGAAAAACTTCAACGTCATTTAGATGTTAAAAAGATTGTCATTGTAACTAACGGTGTTCCTAATGAAAACTGTTACTTTGGTCAAGTACCTGAATATGTTGAAACACAAACACCACTAGATACTATCTTAAATGCAGATAGTGAAAGTAAAGTTACTCATTGGGTTTATGGATCATATGATAAACCCGTAGAAGCAACTTTAATACTTCCCCGTAAATCCGATATTCAATGTGTGAGCAATCCTGTAGAAGGGAAAAATATCAAACAATTCAACCCTAAAAGAATTTCTGTTTTAGTTTAAGCCTCTGCTTCTACTTTGATTTGAAGTGGATAGCCTTTTGAACGTGCTTCCAATGTAACTTCGATACCTTTTTGTTCTGCAATTTCATAAGGCAAAACTGCTACTGTTGCCGCGCCGTCTCTGTGAATGTCGGCTGTAATATTAGATGCGGTATCTGGATTGTAAGAAAAATAATCACATAACGTATCTACAACAAACTCCATAGTTGTTACTTCATCGTTAATGTAAATAACTTTAAACAAAGGTGGCTCCTGTAAAGCATGATTAGGTTTAATCTTTCCTTCGGTTGTTGCGTCAAATTCTTGTGTCATAATCTTTCCTTAGTTTAGAGTAATAAATGTGTGCGTAGCCGAAACTACGCACAACATACCTCTATTATATTATTTATCAGAGGAAATGTCAATCGTTCTGGGTTTCAATTCTTCCGGAAGTTGACGTTCTAAGATAACTTTTAAGATTCCATCTGTCATTTTAGCATCTTTCACAAATACATGATCTGCTAATGTAAATGATCTTTCAAAGTGTCTTGCACTGATTCCTCTGTGCAAATACTCCAGTTCTTCATCGACATCTTCTTTTACTTTAGATGCGATCTTTAACTGATTTTGATCTACTTCGATAGAAATACTGTCTTTACTAAACCCTGCGACTGCAAGTTCAATGACATAATTGTCATCATCATGCTTGACTACATTGTAGGGTGGATAGTTATCCTTCCCAGCAACTGCGGCTAGTCGATTGAGGTCATTAAAAATCGAATCGAAACCGATTCCAAATTTATGTATTGAGGGTATATCTAAAGATTTTAGATGTAGGGCGGTTGGTATATTGCTTGTCATAATATTCTCCTTTTTAAAGCAAGATTAATGTTTGGACCCTTTCGGCATCCATATGAATGAGAAACCTATCTCTTTCACATAACTATTTATCATTATATAATGACAAATTAGATTTTTTCAAGTAATTTTGGGTACCTTCTCAAAAAATTGATTTATTGAGAAGGTCAAGTCCTAAATGTACATAAAATATATTTTTTGAGAAGGTCAATTTATTACAATTGATTATCTACGATTTCCTAATCTACGGGCCGGTCGTAATTCAAGTGACTGTCTTTTCTTTTCACGTTTGACAGCCATTGCTTTTTTAACTTTTCTTTTATTTGTTGGTTTTTCGTAAAATTCATTCTTTTTGATATCATCGATTAAGCCAGAGTTTGAAACCTTTTTCTTAAACTTGCGTAATGCTTGATCTACATTGCCGTCAATGACAACAACTTTGTTGCCTCGAGGTTGTTGGACAAAGGGTTTTCTTTTGTCGTTGTAGTTTTTTCCTTTGTTAAATTTGTTAGTTCTATTATATGTCATTTAATTGGTTGTGGGTTAATTATTAATTCCTTGTCTATATTTAGTTCAGTTATACCTTTCTTTTTATATTTTCCTGAATTAAACATATGTGGACGCAGAACTCTTTCTATTTCTGTCTGTAAGCCACGTGCCCCAGTCTTTTGATTCATACAGTTGATTACAATTTCTTCTATTGCATCATCTGTAAATGACAACTCAATATCATCTATGCTAAAAAGATAGGTGTATTGATCAATAAAGTTGTTTTTAACTGTTGTTAATACTTTAATAAGTTCTTGTTTAGATAGTTCTTCTACATTAATTGTAGTAGGAAAACGGCCTATAAATTCTGGTATCATTCCAAATTTCATTAAGTCATCTGCCTTAACATCCTTAAAATGTCCGGACTTAGAATCTTCTTTTAACTCACTGCCGAAACCAATGTTAGTACCAGTTGTTCTGGCCTTCACAACGTCTAGTAGTCCATCGAATGCACCGCCTGCGATAAAGAGTATGTCTTTAGTATTAATCTCTATGAGGGGCTCCTGTGGGTGCTTACGTTTGCCGTGTTGTGCAACTCGACATATTGTACCCTCTACTATCTTTAAAAGTGCTTGTTGTACGCCCTCTCCGCTTACGTCACGTGTTATTGAAACATTCTCACTCTTACGTGCTACTTTATCTATCTCATCAATAAAGATAATTCCACGTTCTGCTTTTGCAACATCTCCATCTGCTCTGGCTAACAGAACACTTATCATGCTGTCTACATCTTCACCTACGTATCCTGCTTCAGTTAAGTTAGTAGCATCAGCAACAATAAAAGGAACATTAAGATATTTTGCAACTGTTTGTGCAAGTAAAGTTTTACCACATCCTGTTGGTCCTAATAAAAGTACATTACCTTTTTGTATAGTTAAACCTTTTGGGGGAGGATTGAATACACGTTTGTAGTGATTGGTTATTGCTACTGCTAGGACCTCTTTAGCAGTCTTCTGACCAACGACCCACTTGTCTAAGTGTCTCATTATAGCATAAGGTTCGACCTTTTCAATAACGTCAGATTTTGACTCTGTATCGTTTGGTTGTTCTTCTTCAATTAATGTTTGACACAGGACTACACAATCTGAACAGATTGCAACACTTTCTCCTACGATTAATTTTTGTACACTGTCTTTATGTGTGCCACAGAAAGAACAATGAAACTCTGCTTTATCAGTCATATATTCTACTTATCTTATTGAATTTTCTGGACAATTCTTTGTAGAAGACACACTTAATGTCAATTCAGTCAGTCCCTGAAATTCTTGTAAATCTTGTTCATTTATAGGAAACATTAAGAAACTCGTTACTTCTCTATCATGTTTAAATGATAGTCCCCCGCCCGTGTACGTATATAATGCTCTTTTACTGTCCCAAGATTTACCAGGGGTATACCTTATACTTTGCACACATGTATTTATAGCGGTGTTAGTATGTAATGAATTAATAGTTAATAACACGAAATCACTTCGACCAAAAACTTTTCTAAGTTTTCTGAATAACATCTGATCGGTAATGTAAACTCGTTCATCACCGAAGGACACATATGTACGTCCTCCCCTGTCACCTTCAAACAATGTTAAAAGTTCTTGTAATGCTACCAAATATTTTTGATCCCATGATATAGTAAAGGGAACATGCAAATAATGTTTATTAGGATTATGATAATCAGCAACAATATTAAAATCATGTGTGGTTACATTTATAGCCTCTTTAGGAAAATACTTAAGAGTATTGTCAAGTAACTTTTGACCGTCTACATAACCTTCTTTGTATAATCGTATTTGTGCTTTGATATTATCTACATTAAAACTTAGTGGGTTATGATTTCTACTTAATAAGAAATTCTTTAACTTAGAACTGGCTACAGTAACATCTACAGTAACTTTATGTAAATCTAAGTCTCTAATATGTATATGATGTTCAATTGTATAAGAAGTAACGTAGCCTGCACTGTAAGAAAATATTTGATTGTGAAATATCTTTCCGTCACGTAAATGACGTTCAGTATCAAGTATTACTCCGACTTCATTGTCGATTGCTACTTTAAATGCGTTGTTAAGTGCTAGTTGTAAAGTGGGACCTTCTCCCTCGACTTGCATTGCATATGCCGCGGGAGAAGTAAGTATGAATAAGACCGCGAGAACTAGTCTCATAGACAACTCCTAGTTGAAATAAGGTGCTATGTCGTTTTGAATTGTTTCGGCTCTTTCTCTATGCCATGTAGCAGTGATTTGAATTAGTTGATCGTCTTTTTGATCGACTTCAAATACTGTACCTCGCATGATTGCTTGTGAGTTCCCTCTGACTACTGTATTGAGTTCTCTGACAGTATCATTGATGTTAGAACGAACAGCAAAGTTCATATTAGGTCTGCTAGTATCTCTAGGGGCCATCGGCTCACTACTTGTAATGCCAACGACTGCTGGTAGTCTTGGAGCATTTACATTGTTTTGCCCTGTACCTTTGATTGGATTACGATAAGTGTCATCTGCTTTTTCAACGTTTTGAGCCATAAGAGTTACTACTCGTTCAGTAGTAATATCTTCATTGATAAATCTAGCAATCATTGCCATTGATTCTAACTGACCAACTTGATTTGCGGATGCACCATTAAAGTTAGTACCACCATTTGATGGGATTGTGATAGTTGCTTCGATTGATTTAATCTCACTTTCTTTGCATGTGATATTAAGTGTCCAACCGTTTCTATCAATACATTCCCAGTTAACTCTGATACCGTCATCTTCAAAATAGGTACTGAGTTTTTGTTGAGTGACTGCTGTAGTCTTAGGGACTTCAACATTGTCTGCTTTTTTACCGAACATTGAGCAACCCGTTGTAGTTACAATTAGTGCCGATAGTAAAACTATATTTGCTACATTTTTCATACTTACCCTCCTAACTTGGGTATGGTTATATTTAACATTAGTATTATTATATGAGAAATTAGAGATTTATGCAATGCTTTTGGGTAATCAATTTACCCAGAATTTTTAGTAAGATAAATCTCTACTTGATGACGTTCGGCTTCTGATAGTAAATCAATATCATATTCACCTGTCTTAATTTGGGCAATAATATACTTGATATATTCTTCATCAAACGTATATGAGTCAGACGATTCTTTATCAATCTCCATCCAATCCTTGCCTTCAAATTTAAAGACACGATTTGGCATCTGATCAACTCTGACAAAAATATCGCCTTTAACTGCAATCATTGGGAACGTGATTCCAAAACTAGTACCTGCTTGTCTAGCACCAGTATCTGCTTGTAAGAATAGATCAGGGTGTTGTGCTTTCAGAGCATTTTCATGTATTTGTTTTCCTTCAGGGTCAATATAATACTCACTATCTCTTACTTTTTGATATGTTTTCCCTTGTGAAACTCTAGCAGGCTCATCTTTTTCTTCTTCTTTGTTACCCTCGTACTCTTTAAATGCTTGTTTAGTTTCTTCTATTTTTGCTTTTAACTCTAGGTCTTCTGTTATTACTTCAGGTTCTTCTAAGACAGGCTCGGGTACAGGCTCAAGCACCTGATCGTTTTCAACCGAGACTTCTGCTTCTAACTTTTTGTGAAACTTGCTTAGTTCCCAATTCTCAAAAGCCTCTTTTGCTTCTGCTATACTAGGTTCTAGTTTTGTAAAATCTAAATCAAATCCTGACATTACATTTGCGGCATCATCTACAGCACTGGGTGGACTCGACTCTATATCTGCTTTCATTTTATGAAAGTCTTCTAAGTCAAGTTCTTCGTTTTTGCTTTTTAGTGTATGCTGACGACCATGTTCGGATCCAAAAGGTTCCATATCAAATCCTTCTCCTAAGGGTTCAGGATCTGGATCTTTAGGAGGTTCAGGCTTTTCCAGGCTAGGGTTTTCCTTCCTGCGTTGTTCAAATGTGTATTGCGATGCAATCAACAATAGAACTGCTAGTGGATCAAATACAAAGATGATAACCATGATCAACCATGATACTGCTGTCTCTAATAGACTTGCATCTGCATCTTCTGTACCAGTAAAGAACTCAGCAATGTATCTGATTGGTCCTACTTCACTTTCAACTAATCTTACTGCTTGTTCTGACTCAAACTTTTCGTCTTTGAGTCCATCAATTGTATTATAGATACCATCGATTGTAAGGTTCCATTCGTCTATCTGCTCAAGGTCATCATCTTGTGATGAATTGGATTGTTCTCTTAGACGATTGATTTCTGCGGTAGCGGCATCGACTGTTGATTGTGTTTGGGCACGATAGTCATTAATGTTGCCTTGTGCTTCTCTAACTGCGACTGAGGCTTCTCTACGTAACTCTGATTCTCTGTCTCTTGCACTATCTCTAAGTCTAGTAATTTCTGCGGCAATAGCATCACGTTCTGGTTTTTGTTCTTGTAAGACTCGTTCAGCCTCACCTCTGTTGTCTGTTCTGTTAATAAATCCAGAATCTTCTTCGTCTCTATAACTTGCTACAAGTTCATCTAAGGGTACAAGTTTATCTGTTTGTACTTGGATATCTGCTGTTAAAGAAGTCTCTAATGCTTGTAAGTCTCTATCTAACCTTTCATTGATAGCAGTAATCTGTGTTTGGTTGTAATCGATATCGGCTTGTACTGCGCCTCTAGCACCACTTATAATTTCTTGTTGTTGTTCAATAGAACCAGATACATCAAATCCATCACCGGATTGCAGTCCTGCAATACGATCTTCAAGTATTTCAATTCTATTTTCTTCTCTAGCAATCTGTCCATCGATTCTAGTTACAGTTGCAATGGCTTCTGTCGCATTACCAGATGCAGTATCATGTGCTTTAGATAAGAATCCAAAGATACCGATTGATGTGATCAACATTAAGACCAGTACGGCAATACTGAGGTAAGTCTTTAACCACCACGTGGCGATTCCCCAATATCTATGTAACCAAACTGCTGTTACAAGTTTGCTTACTTCTAATACACCGCCCATAATAATAATGGGTATAACTGCCGCTGAGAAAATAGCGGCAAGACCTGATACTGAATAATAAATCGCAACACCACTAATAGTGAGTGCAGTCAATAAAGTCAGCCAGGCTATAAAGATACTTGTCTTCATATATGTGGTTCCCTTTGCGTTATCGTACATAGTATTTAGTGCGATTTAGCATTGTATTAAGTATTATTTCCTCTACCCAGTTCATCTGCGAATAAATGACCGTATGTGTCAATAAATTCTTGGTAAAACATAGTTAGCCTTCTTGGAATTCCGGGTCCTTGTTGTATTTCATACATGATAAAGGGAGCAATACCTTCTTCCCCTTTACCCTCGATAAGTTTATCTCTTAACTTAACTTCAAATACTTTAATAGAATCACCGTCAGGAAAAGAGTATTTTGCTCCAACTAGTTTATCTAGTTTTAGTTTTTTAATTGCTTCTGGCCACTCACTTGGGCTGTAATTAATATCAGTCATCTTTTTCTACGACCTCTTGATCATAGGTGACATCATAACCACCCTTTCTCATAGTCCACCAATCATCTTCATCTTGGTAGTCCCAATCGATTCCATAAAAATCATTTCCATTTTTTTCGTAACCCATTTCCTCTAGGTCATCAACAAGTAAATCCCCTGATACAAGATCATCAAACATTTTTTGAATGTCTTCGTCAGATTCGTTTGGAAATAAATCTTTGAGATATGCAACATCAATTTCTAATGCATATTTTCTTTGTACTTGATGCCACTCAGACATCGTTGCTACTATTACTTTAGCCATTAGTGACCTGAACTCCAGTGTGAATATTCTTCTTTACAGTTGTATTCACCACAGCAACATTGACCACCGTCAACATCTACATAGTCTTCATCACCTGGTTGTGCTGGAAGCATGTCTGCTAGTGTGTGTAAGGTTCCTTGTTCGTCTTTGAACGTATCTTTTATTTCTGCCATTTCTTTCTCCTATTTGTCGTCCCTAAATCTGACAAATCTAGGGAATCTTAAACTGTATGAGCCGTCCTGATTTTGAGATACTGCATCACATAATACTTCAGCAGTCTCTCCAATAACATCATCAGATGCTGAGTAGAACTCGGCTCGTTGATCATCTGAAAATCCAGAGCCAACATTAACTTTGATTAGTTTTCCATCGTCTGTCCCTTGACAAACTAATGCACCCAATCTACCTTCGTTACGACCTGTACCCTCTTCAATATCGATGACTTCTAAGTCTACAGTAATAGTAGGCTTCCATTTCATCCAGAAGAGATTACGTTTACACTCGTAAGGTGCCTCTAAATCTTTGATCATAATGCCCTCGAATCCTGCATTGACCATATCGTTAGAGTATGTTTTCATTTCTTGTTTACCCTCATCAGTATCTAAGTCTACTATAATGTGAGACATAGTTTCTAGTGAACTAAGTTCATTAAAGAGTGGTACTAAGTTGTTCATTGCTGATACACGTTTTCTGAATTGTGCATTGCAATGTCCACGTTGAAAGTCTGCTAAAGGCATAACATCGAATACATGAAACACTGTATCATCAGCCTTAGCATCAGTTTTTCTACGTGCTTGTTTCATTAATTCATTGAATGATGCTCCGACAACTTCACCATCGAATACAAAACCCTTAGTGCAATTGCCGATATCGTTGCCTAACAACGTAATTATTTTTCTTACATTAGTGGTTACTTGATCTTCAATGTGTGTGAAGTTCTCAAAGATTTTTCCGTTACGACTGTAACATGTTGCGACTGGCTCAGGATGATCATACATACCTGGCTCAAACGATACTACCATTAGAACTCTTACGCCATCTAACTTAGGCTCAAGCCTTTTAGTGCCTGCCATTTCAGGACGACCCTCTGAGTTAGTAGCAAGTTGACATTTAAAGACTGGTACTTCGTAGTCAGTCTTCTTACAAACTTTGTTGATTGTAGCAACTGAGAAGCCTGCACGTAAATCTCTACGAATGACTGGAGCACAAAAGTTATTCCATTCATCATCATTAAATCTTACTGCCATTTCTTCTACTGCTTCAATAGCCGCATTGCCTGTTATCTTGCGTTCTTTAAGTTCTTCTAATAGTTCGATAAAGTCTTGCCAAGGATTCTCGTCAGCAAAACAATTATCTTCTTCTATACTATCACGTTCAGATGTGTTTCCTTGTTTTTCATCAAACTCTACAGTGGTAGAGTTTTTAGAAGGAACCTTTCTGACTCCAAATGTTACATATGGATTGTAACACATGCCAGCAAGTTTTAGAAACGTATCAGCATTATCACTGCCTAATGTGGCTGCCTCTAATGCTTGTGTCAAAACATCTTGCTTATGAAGTTTTGAATTACTTTCGTTTAATTTATGTATCCAACTTGCACTCATATGTGTCTCCTAAATATACTACTATTATACAGCCAAACAGTTTTATTGTCAACCCCTAGGCTGATTAAAAGCGGCAACTATTTGGTCCCACCATATGGATAGTTGAGTGACAGATGCACTTACAACGTCTCCAACGGCACCTGCTCCGCCGTACATAAATGTACAAACTAGATATCCTACGACAAAGCCTATTGCTAGATTTTTCATTTTTCCTCCATTACTTTAACACGATTCAACTGGGTGGTCACTAGTCCATCATCGTCAGTGCGATGACCTTTGACTGTGCCCTTAATTCTAAGTTCAGTGTCTACTGCTGGATGCAAAGTAGAAGAGGCAAAGAAAACTACACTACCAGTGCTAGTTTTAGCAGTGATAAAGTAGCAACCATACCTTTGTGACAGAATGGTTCTAAGGATAGTAACATCCAATTCTATTCTGTCTTTGATTTTACCAATCGCAGTAGAAGTTTTAGTCTCCTCTGCAATTCGGTCCTCTTGACCTTTTTTGATAACAGCACGGTCATATGCTTTTGGTAGACTTGCGATCATGCCGAAGTCTTTCATATCGGTAATTATATCTTTGTCTGCTAACGCCATAGCAGATTTATCAAAGTCAGACATCCAACCGCCCGTTAACATCTTAAATGTAAGAGCCTTGTAATGTTGGCGAACTTGAACCCCAAGATTTTTGGTCGTTGCATCGACACCTTTAAGGTTGTTTTCCAACAACTCTTTCATAAGGTCTCGGTTCGGAGTGACTTTATCAGTCTTCTCATTTGCTTTGATGTAGGTCTTCCCATTCATCAAGTATGCTTTAGCAGAAGCCGCCCAAACATCGTTGGCTGAATATTCAATTTGATTCCTACGCATAGTTCTCATTCCTTATGCACTCCAGTATGATTCTGAAAGAGTTGACATGTAATGAGGAGTATTGATTCCCTCAGTTACAGTGATTTTTTTACCAGTGCCTGGGCAGATGCCAGTCTTAGTAATCATTGGTTCAACATAATCTTCGACAGCAACAATCGTGTAAGATGATGCAAACTGCTTATGAGTAAGATTAAAGTGTGCTTCAGTAGCATCACGGTATGCATTGTGCATTGGTGCCGCATACTCAGGCTCACCATTAGCAACACATTCAGCAACTTGATCATATGCTTTTTGGTAGTACTTAACAGTTCTAGTGATACCTGCTTTAGCGGCACCTACTGTCTTGTACTGAGTAGAAGCATAAGACTTCTTATTGGGCTCTCTGTGGATTGCTTGATTAGTGTTGTCAATGATTAAGTACATATTGTTTCCTTGTTTGTTCATAATATACATATATTATACGCAAAATTGTACCCAAAGTCAAGCCTTTTTATCCATTATTTTCATTTTTTTATCGTAATAATATCAATAACTTACTCAGTTTCATCGTCTCTAACGATACGTAAGAACGGTTTTTGACGGATATTTGGTGCTTGAACTGGCTGAGGTTCCGCATATTCAGCACCTTCTACTTTCGGTTCGATTGACTTGTTTAAGTGCTGAACCAATTGTGCTAACATAAGGACAATATCGTCTTTATCTTCTTGTTCGTCCAGTGTGTCTAACCATTTTTCTAATTCTTCAACACCGCCATTGAATAACAATTGTGCTACCCATTTAACATTGGCAGAATATCTACCCTCATTCCATATACTCATTAGTGATTCCTCCCACCGTCAAACACACATACAAAATACAAACCAAAGACTCCTGTGTTAAAGACTCTATGATAGTCACCATCATTAATACAGATAACATCACCTTCAGTGACAGGAAATCGTTCACCATCTATCTCCATTTCACCTTTACCTTTGTGAAAGAAATAAACTTCTTCTTGCCCTGCATGAGTGTGGCCATTTGTGCTTTGATTTGCTCTTAACATTGTACTACTTAGAATTAAATTATTACCAAATGCATTGTCTTTCAATACGTATTGAGAATTATCTTTAATTATATTTCCTCCAATGTCTTCCATTTTAACTTTTTGCATTATTCATACTCCGGATCATATTGTTCATATTCGCCTGTATACCAAGCCTTAATAATTTTTTCTGCTGGCTTACCTCTTACTGATTGAGAGATATTCGGGAAACCTTGTATTCCATGATTAAGTGTTTCTTCACTGCTAGGAATTAATGTGTCTGATAACCAATAAGCAGTACTTGCTGTAGTTCCTTTTGTATTGAACCAAGGATCCTTATCAATTGCTCTAAGCATACCTTCTATAAAAATTGCTTGTGCTGAAAAATCTGTTGGGATCGACCATTGCATACACTCACCTTCATAACTTACGTCATTATATGTGCCCTCAGTACAAAAGCCATCTTCTTTCCAACCTGTACTTAAAAACATTTTATGACTCTGTGCAAACAGATTCCAAATCACTGGGGGAAGATCATATGTAGTATATTCCCAACATGGTTGTTGAGTATTACACATCCAATTGTCATACAGTTGTTGTGAATACTCTGTTATACGTTCTTCCATTAACTCGACTGTAGCATCTTGTTCTTCACCTTTACTTAACATGTTAGGCAAACTAAATATAACTCCATCGACTTGATCTAAGACTCGGCTATCATTCCATAATATACCTTCTCCTACATATACTTCGCCGCTAAATCTTGCTTTGATTTCTGATACAATGCCTCCCATACGTTCCGCGTAATAGGATTTCATCCAGTTTCGTTCAGTTTGATCTGCTTCACCTTGAAGTCCACAGAAACAGACATACATAGCACTCCAATCTGCTGACATGCCGCTTACACCTAATTGTTCTAACCTGTCTGCTTCCCAAATCATATGCTTTTCATGGGTATCCATAATTCTTTTTAATAATGCTCGGTCAACATAAACCATGCCATCGAAGGGAAACAACAATGTATTAGTGTCATCTAATGCTAAAAACTGCCATGCATAATGCATATTCATTCCTAACTCTTGGGCCGTCTCAGCAATATATTCTATCTGCCAATCACTCACATGTTTACGACTATGATTGATAGTCCATGTTTCTTCTGTATGATCGTTCCAGTAACCAAAGTTATATACCCATGCAGTATCTACACCGTGTTCTTTAAGTCGGCGCAATGTTGTTCTATACATTAACTTGATATACTCTTGTGAGGTGCAGTTTTCTACTAAATTAGTTTTGTTTTTTAAGTTCTCGTATATCCATTGAACACCGTAATCTTTAAAGCCGATTGCTTTAAGATGTCCTTCTCCAAACGAATTCTGCGGCATAGGTATATCAAAATCACCTAAGTATTCTTCTTTGATTTTTGCATTATGAGGGTTAGTACATGACCCTTCACTGTCTTCGTCATTGACAGTAACATCTACACTTGCAGTACCACCTGAGCAGTTAAGAGAGAACGTATAGTCACCATAACTATCCATTGTGAAGTTCTCACTACCACTTAATGACTTGCTACCTGACCAATAACCAGATGCTGTACACGAGGATGCATTTGAACTAGACCAGGTGATTGTTACACTGTCACCTTTTACAATGCTTGTTTTACTTGCAGTCATTGATACGGATGCGTTAGAATTGTTACCTCCACTGCCACTGTTACCACCACCGATTGTACCACCGATGATTGCTCCAGCAGTGTCTCCACCGCCACCGCCTCCACCACATGCAGTAATGATTGCTAGTAAGGGAACGATTATGATATGTCGATAAAATGTCATTCTGTGTACCTATGTGTGTCTTATGTTTATACAGTATACATAAAATGGTGCCCGAAGTCAATAGAAAAATGCCCAAATCTTGCGAAATGGGCATTTTTGTTTTAAAGGTCTTTCTTTGAGGAACTGTTATTAGATATTTTTAAATACTAATCTGCCCAATTGAGTAAACTATAATCCAAGTTGTTGTTACAAATAACATAACTTCTCCTAATACTTCACCTTTAGGCCAGTGTTGCGTTGTGCAAAAGAATTTCTTCAATGTCGTCTCCGTGTGTGTATTGCAAAGGACGTAGATTTTAGACACACCTAAAAACGGATTTTTGAAATGTGTAAAAAATACTACTATGTAGGACCCTCCTACAATTCTATTTATACCTAATTTTTGATAATGCTACTTTTCGTAGCAAGTGTCATAAAGTGTCATACTGCGGAAGCAGTATGGGGTACAGTTAAGTTTGGTCGTCTTCTAAAGTGTCATAAAATGTCATACTTTAGATTCTAAATATTCTCTTAAGTTGCCATGCAATGTAATCATCATAGCAGTTTTGTGTTCATAAACTCTAATAAAAGGTTCGCCTTTTCTGCCCCTTAATTTATGGACACCGAGGTAATATGGACACTTAATCTTTTTTATGATTTCTTGTATAAATGCTTCTGGAGCAATAATTCTGCGTTTGTGCATTGTCTTAGGATCAAGTCCCAATTCAAAATCATAGTATTCAAGTTTTGCTAATTCAAATAATTTAAGCCCTTCATCACTGAGTCTTAGTCCTTGCCCGCCTCTACCTGTCAACCATGTTTTAAATACTATGTCATCTAATGGCATATTGGAGGGTATAATACCTTCGGGTATCTCATTAATTACTGCTTCAGTAATTTGCTCTTTATTTTTAGGAAATTTCATCCGGATAAACTGTGCGCCCGGAATTTAAAAATACGACTGTAAATTTATCTGTTTTAAATTGTGCATTTAATTTTCGGCACAGATTTCTTGCATGACCAGGATTAGAAAAACTTGTCTTTTTATATTTTGGTGCCGCATCATCTTTTAGATAATGTGATGATTTTAGATTAATAGGTTGACTATCATAGTAAACAGCCCAAATACCTGATGCTTCAATGATTTGGTCACACTTGTATGTATCTTTATCAACATACTCTAAAATTACATGTGGCTGATTTCTACTCACTTGAACGAGCCGCCTTTAACTTGTACATCAACAGTTTCTTCATTGTTCTTTTCCTTTTTCAATTCATGCAAATCTGATAACAACATAACCAATTCGTCTTTTAAGCCTCTGGCTTGATCAATTGAAAGAACTACATTATTGTTTCTTTTAGTTTCTCCCAATGTCACTTTATTCACAAAATCTTTTATGTGTAACATAATATGCTTATATATTTATCAGATTTTTTGCTTCTTCTCTTGTTTTAAAAGGACCTTGGTATGGATATCGTTGAATAAAGATGTATTTTGGGCAAAATATAACTTGATCAATACCATTATGTTCAACTACAAAGTAGCCTGCGGCATGGAAGCATTTTGATTTTTTAGTCTTAGTAAAAACATGAAGACCGCGTTTGACATCATAAACAGAGTTATATGTCCTAGCAGTAGTAGGATATTCAGGGTAAGGAGTATCTACATTTATCTTAGAATCTTTGGGTGCTACAAACTTAATCTTTGTATTCTTTTGAATCTTTTTGATAGACTCAAACTCAAAAACTTCATTTTGTAGTGTGACACTAAATGTCCCTACGTTGTTTGCACAAACATTACCGACTTTTCTTTCGCCGTCTTTTAAAATCCAAAACTCATCATCTTTGATAGGCTTTGCTGTCAATTCTACATCTAATATCATTTTTTCTCCATTAAGTTCGTAAACATATATATTGTTTGTTTTTACCATTATCCTACCTTTAGTTCCCCTTCATAGGGTGTGTTCAACCATTTAGAATAAACATCTGCTTGATCACTAATTCTGTTAAGTTCATACTTACCGCAGAACCTCATAAAATGAACACCGACTTGTGCAACATTGTCTTTAGATACACCAGTCTTAATGATATTATCAGTTGCATTTCTAAACTCTAACGGCTGTGCTGTAAGATCAATTAGTGTACGATTGCGTTCATAATCATCACGTACCCTATGCTCGACATCATTGTGATCAGTCCAACGTTGTAACATGATGTTGTTCCAGTTGAAACCGCCTTTATCTTTATCAGCAAATGCTTCTAATAGACCTGTCTTGTTTTTAGTACCCTTCTTACGCACACCTGGATATGCACTAAACACATTATCACTAGTGTCACCACGCATACACTTCTCAAACAATAGATACTGAGGGTCTTCTAATGTCTTATGCTCCTGAGTCTTTTTATCAATGACTGGCCTGCCTCTGTCATCAAAATAACCATCAATAGTAATTAACTGCTTGTTAACACCATTGTACATATGAACAGATTCTGATAGCAATTGTAAATAATCAGTATCAGTAGAGATAATGATATGTTCATCGTTAGGGTGTAGTGCGGCAAAACGTGCAATGCAATCATCAGCCTCAGCATTCGGATCACGTAAGACTGTTACGTTAGTTTTTTCAGATAAGAATGTAGTCAATGCTTGATAAGTCTCCCAAAACATTTCACTTTCTTCAATCTCTGCTTCAGTCAAATCTTGTTCTTGTACTTTACGATTTGCTTTGTATGGAGTATAAAACTCTTTACGCCATGAACGACCTTCTAAACAAAAGACCACATGGTCAACACCGTAGTTACGAACTGCTTGATTAACTGATCCTAAAGTCAGATGCAATGCCATACCTATTTTTTCCCATGTATCTGCGTTGCGTGATGCAACATGTTTTGCACGGAAGAAGGCATTCATTGTGTCTATAAGGGCATATTTCATACGAGTCTCTTATTTATCATTTAATAAGATACTATTATACGCAATATATACGCATATTGCAAGCCTTTATGGGTAAAAAGGGTAAATTAATAATCTTGGTCGTGAGGTCCGATTGAAAATCTAAATGTTTGCTGATTTCTGCCGTCCCTTGAAATAAGATAGTTAAAGTTATGTTCTATCCTAGGTAGTAGTTCTTTTTGGGCTTCTAACCACCATTCATCACTCATATGAGTCAACCTTTCGATTTCATCAGCAATCGCAATTGCTCTATCTTCATCATTTTCTATTAGATCATATGCTTCGTTAATCCAGGGAGAAAAGGTTTTGTATCCTGTTTCTCTTAATACTGCTAACGCACCGGGCATACCGCACAAAATAAAAGGCATCTTTGCTAGAATAAATTTATATGTTTTTTCAGTAAATGTAATACAGTCTATAAAATTAGTATCAATATTGATTGGAACTTCATAATCTTTATCGGCAAGGTTTTCATATATGTGTGGATGAGTTTTATTAGTTATATCTTGTAAGTATTTTGTTTCAGTTATAATAGCAAAATAACATTTGTTTACGTGTTCTATAGTATCTTCACCTAAAGATATCCATTGATCTTGGTCCGCATGAAAAGATTGTAAATCAAAACTACCGGTACCTTCGTATTCTCTGCTTCCTAAACCTTTTAACCTTAAAGTTAAATCTTTATTATTAACTAATGCTTGAAAAACATCTGCTCCTGATTCAGGATAAAAGGTCTGAATCATAGGATTATTAGGATCAGCATATTGTTCAATACAACTATTCCAATCAATTTCATCTTTTATGTTTAACGACATTAACCCTTGATCATGTAAGTTTCGTCTAATTATTTGCCCTACAAAATAGGCTCTGTTTATTTTAGGATGGTTGTTGTAAAACAAAAATTTATAGGGCTTAATTTTTGGTTTACTATTTAATTTCATTAATGCTTTTCGTTCTTTAGAATCGCACCTGTTCCATTGACTATTAAGTGAATCCTCTAATCCATTAGAACATAGTTGAGTCAGACTCAACATGAGTTTATATTTTTTATTGTGTTCTATCATATATCGATAGTTTATAGTGTGAGGAGCACATGCCCAAATCATTACAAAATGATTAGGAGTTATTATATCTGGTTTATCAGGACCTACTAAGTGTGCATGACAGATGTATTCAAATACATCAGACCAAAATTTTAAATCCATATAAGTATAACCTTCGGATGAAAGTTTAAAAACAAATTTATTTTTATTCTGTTCTTGTGCTTTTTCCCATATATAGTCACCTATAATATATAATGCTCCTTTATACCAAGGATCACCGACCCACGCCTTGTCTGGACCTATGTTACTCTGGTTAAAATCATAGCCGAAAATTTCAAAATAATCATTATATGCATCAGCGCCTAATAGTATTGAGGTATGCATACAGCCTTCAAAATTGCGTTCTTCATCTAATTCTGAAGAAATCGGTTTGATTAGTGCATCTTTATAGGGAGAAGGCCCTTTATGGGCTGAATTGTATTTGAGCATGTCCTTATTTATCAGATAAAGGGGGTTGATACGACTGAACTGCGTTATCTAATGTTTTGTTTGGATCCACAAAACCTTCTGCTTGTGCTACTTCTTTATTATCAAAGAATTTGTGCATTTCTTCTATAAGAAACGTTCTATTTTCTTGTACGGACAAGTCTAATCTGCGTTCATTAATAAGAGTAGTTTGATGTGACTTCCATGCATCAAAGGCTTTCTGAGATACAGTTTCTAATAAGTCTTTACCTGCTTGTCCCGGTAAAGGTGGAAAGGACATGGCTGGTAGTTCCTCTTGATATTTTTTACAGAATACTATTGTTTCCATTAATCAATCATCCAAAACATCCAAACAATCATAGGATATAATCCCCATAGTAGATACTCTACTCTTTTAAATTGCTTCTGACCTTTTTCACTTATATCATACATATTAACTTACCTCTGATCTTCCGTCGCCTAAATCTGTACTAGTAACAACTCTCATGTCTGCACCAGTAATTGGGTCTTTGTCTTTACGATTGTGTGGATCTGCTTGATCTTGTTCATATACTTCTAATGCAATATTACGACATACTTGTTGAAACCATCTGTCAACTATTTCTTCATCAGTGTCATCTTCTTTTTCTTTATAACCTGCTTTGATAAGATTTAATACAAACTTATCGTTCCAGTCCATTTCAAACGCACCGTTGTTGATATCCTCAGGATTAATATCTACATTTAGAATAGATACCCAAGGTTCACCGGCTCTAGTTGCTTTTTCTTTCTCAGAAAGTTTCGGCGCCGATTTCTTTTTTGGTTCGGGTTTTTTCTGACCGAACATGCTTTTAATTTTATCTAACATTTAGTTCCTCTCTAAGTACTTATCATGCAATTGGAAGGACGCAAGATTTTTTGCTTTAGACTCACACATCATGTCTGCCCATGATAGATGATCCAGTGCCCAGTCATTGACTGCATTGTTCCAGTAGTATTCAGAGTGAGCCCTAAGTTTTTGCTTCTTATGATTTGATTCTAGCAAAGTATTTAAGTCAGGCTTTTGATCGATATTATGACCTACAAGATAGTCCTCACGTGATACTGAGTAATGAATAACAGGACGAACACCACGCCATGAATCAATTATACGTTTACATCGATCATCGGTTGATAGAATATATTCTCCGTCTTTGACCCAGTGATGGTGTATGTCCAAAACGAGTGCAAGATGATCGGCGAGTTCGAGGCTTGCGTCAAGGCCCCATGACATTTCATCATTTTCGATTGTGATCGTGTTGCGTGCCTCGGGTGAGAGTCTGGGTAAGACATCGATGATACCTTGGGGACCTTTACGTCCTGAGATGTGTACGTTGATTTTGAAGTCCTGAAAGGACTTGCCGTAGCCCATTGCTCTTGCCATATCCACATGATACTCAAATTCCTCAATACTGTTATTTACTATACCCTCACTTGCTGATGCAAGAACTGTAAATTGACCTGGATGAAACGATAGTCTGACGTTGTTAGCACGTGCAACCTCACCGATAGGCGCACATAGTTGCTCCATACGATTGATAACGTCAGCACGTTTGTAGAAATATGAGAATTCAGGATGAGTATAACCAGTCATCATATCACTAGTTAGACGTACCATACGCAGTGATAAGGGCAACGTAGCAACTTTAGATACAAGATTGTATGTATTAGTCAAGTTACGTTCCATGACTTCCCACATCTTGTCTTCTGCTTTGTCAGGGTTATTACGCAACCACGTTAGTGTAGTGCCACCTGTGTTGAGTCCCTCAGTAGAAACTAGTTGATTTTTGTCATTGATCTCGGACCATTTGCAGGCGAAGCCAATGCGTTTAATATTATTATCTGTAAACATTGATAAATACTCTTATAAAGTGATGGAAAAATAAACCTATGAGTGATATACGAAACATACTAGATATGATACAGGAAAATGAGAAGGATGTCAAGCCTCATTTACCCGAATCTAATCCCGGCGAAACATCAGATTTCGTTAAAAACAATGCCCGATTCGCCGCACATGCTGAAGAAACACTAGATTCAATGGTTGATAAGTTTGAAGTAGAGACTTTACCCGAGTTTTTAGAAGACGAAGGTGTTGAAGTTCCAAACAAAGAAGAAGATTTAAACGAATATAAATGGAAGCCACGGGCTGATGGTAACACTAGAACAGAAGTTGCTAAAGTATATCAATGTAACGATTGCGATGGCGACGGAACAGTAGTTGATGAGACAGAAGATGATGCTGAAGTTGTAATATGTGAACCTTGTCAAGGTACAGGTCATGTTGATGCTGAAGGTAATCCAGTAAGAATTGGTTTTGGTCCTAGAGAAGATGAAGTTGTTACAGGACATGAAGAAGAATTAGAAACCGACGACACTATGTTTGAAGAATTAGGTAAAGACGGTAAAGCACCGGCAGTTCCATATAGCAAATCTACTGAAAAAGATTTAGCAGATAGAATGCTTAAGGCAACTCCCCCAAGAAAAGATAAAAGAGATCATAATAAATCAGACGAAGGTGAATGGGCTAGAGAACTTAGACACATCAAACAGTTAGGTGGACAGACTGGAAAACATGTTGCAGATGCAGGTGAAGAAGTCGATGAAGCCATCGATGTACCTAAAAGAGTCATCAAAGATAAAGAATTAAATGATTACTTAGATAGAATATTATCAAAAGATAAAAAGAAAACTGACAAATACAAACTTCCTTATGTTCATAGATCAAATGTTAAAAACTACATTCCAATTGTAGATCCAGAAGGAAAGAAGTTTGATTTAGATAAGTTAGCCGCAGACATTACTCAAAGACCTAAACAATTACTTAAACAAAACGAAAAGATGCAACATAGTGACGGCACAACTAGTATCTTCTATAACATAGGTCTTCCTGCACTAACAGGATTAGGCTATGATGAAGAAAAGGAAGAGTTTGTAGTAATTAATACATGTCCGGGTGCAGGAGAATGTAAGACATTCTGTTATGCGTTAAAAGGTGGGTATGTACAATGGGCTCCAGTATCACTTAGTCAAACAAGAATTTTAAACTTTTTATACAATGATCCAAGTGGTTTCTTTGATCAATTGAATGCAGAAATTGATGAACAAAAACGCAAAGGTGATGCTAAACAAGAAAAACATAAAGTTACTGTACGTTGGCATGATGCAGGAGATTTCTTCTCTGATGAATATTTGGACTTAGCATACAAACTAGCCTCAACTCATCCTACTGTAGACTTCTATGCATATACTAAAATGGCAGATGTCTCTGGTTCTACTCAAAATAGACCACCCAACTTTATGATTAACTTTTCAATGGGTGCTAGAAAAGCAGAAGAAAAACGTGTAGACTTTGGTATTACTAAACATTCAACTGTTGTTCCAAAAGATGTCTTTGATGATCTTCTTATGAAAGACGGAAACAAATTAGTTAAAGGTCCTGATGGTGGATGGCAATGGAATAGTCCAAAAGACTATCAAACATTCAAAGAACGTATGGCAGCCAAATATTCAATCGATCCTAAATCTATCATTACATATGATGAAATGATGAAGACACCATATGGTGGCGGTGGTATCGATAGTGGTGTTGCTGACGGAGATAGATCATTTAAAAGAGGGATTTATAACGTTATTGTTAAGCCGGGAGACGGTGATGACTCAGCCAATCGTGCTGACGTTTTAGGTACCTACTTGTTGATGCACTAATTTAGTTTTATACTCTTTGGATTGCATACCCTGTTTGAATTTCTCTGCATCTTTTTTTGTTGCAAAAAGGTATTCGGCAACAAGTTCGTTACCTTTGTAGGCATAAACTTTCCAATTACTATGCATCGGGTATTACTTTAAGTAATTCTTCTAAACTATACAGTTCTTGCATATATGTAGATTTTTCTTTTAATACAGTTTCAGGTAAGTCACCTTTTCTGCGTGTTGAATGAACAACTTTAAAGTCTATATTGTTGACTTGCTTAAATGTTTCAACCATTTCTTTAACACTGTAACCTTTACCGTGTCCTAAACATTCAATTTTGTTTGCTGGCTTTTCGATTGCAGTTTTGATACCTGCACATACTTCATTCACGTGTATGTAATCTCTTAAACATGTACCGTCTGGTGTATCGTAATCATCACCGAATACAGTAAAATGTCCTTTTTGAGGTGCCATTAATAAATTTGCCATTAGTCCATCTGGATTAGTTGGAGAGTAACCATCTACTCCTGCTACATTGTAAAATCTAAAAATAGTATAATCTTGTTTGTTATGAGTTGTGCAATACTCAGATACGACATCTTCTGCCGCTTTCTTAGATGTACCATAAGGATCATTACAGTACTCAGCAACACCTGTCGATGCTAATACAAAGTTCTTAGTTTTAATCTTAGCCAATACGTTCATTGTACCATTGAGGTTAGTGATGTAGTACTGAATAGGCATCTGCTGACTTTCATTGACTCTGACTCTAGCCGCTAGATGTACAACTGCATCAAATTCTTCTGGAAACTCTCCAAACGGATGATTGATGTCATGTTGTATAAATTGACCTTCTTTAATCGAAGCCTTAGGTGGAAATAAATCTAGTCCCCATACATCGTAATCATCTTTTAAATGATTAACTAAATGCGAACCTATGTAACCTGAACACCCTGTTATTAATACTTTCTTCATAATTTTATTGCCAATATAGTTAGTATTGCTATTAACAATACGTTAGTCATAAAGATGCCTATGGCTAGTATTGTATGATACCATATCCATCTAGTTTTGTATGCGTTCTCAATCGTTACTTCATCAGGATCTACGTCATCCTTCATCATGTCGATAACGACTGTTTCTTTCTTAATCTCAATTGGTTCTGGCTTCTTCCAGAATTTAGTTAACCATTCTCCCATTATAACCCTTCAAATAGTTGTGCCGATTGCGTAGATGATACAGTTTCGGGAGGTTGAAAATAAGGATCCGTTGTCAACCATGTATCTGTATCGGTATAACAAACAATAAACTTATGTTTGTTTGTTAATACACTCCTTACATCATCAATGCACATTGTACCTCTGTTCAGACTACTAATATAGTCTGCGTGACTTGTTGTGGCATGATTTAATATACCTGCAGTAGAATTATTTGACTTTTTACTTACAAAATTATTAAAACATGCAATCCATTTCTTAGCAATCAGTTGTTCTTGTGCATTGTAGTGTTCTAATGCACCTAACTTATAATAAGACTCTGCTGTAGGATATTCATTATAAAGTGCGGAGACGATCTCTGCTACACTACCTTTGTTTCCTACATAATAATACTTATCATCAAAGTTTTTTAACCATCGCATTCCTTCAAATGCAACAGTTGGTAATTGAATATGTTGTTCTAAAAATGCAATACCGTAACTTTCAACAGTGCTTGGATTAAATGCGACCCTTGCACTAGTGATAAAGTTAACCTTTTCTTGTCCTATAATACCTGACTTAATCTCGTAATCTACGCCCATATCTTTTAATCGTGCTTCAAATTTCTTAGCACCATTTGCGTTAGTCATAACTTTAGCAGGTAGTTTAGTCTGCTCAATAACTTTTAAAAAGTCTTCAGGACCTTTTCCTTCTTCCCATCTACCTATATAAAGTACACCTGTTCTTTCTTTGTTATGTTCTTCTAACAAACTAGGTTCGGGTAACGGAATAGGTAAATGTACTCCTTTAAGTGTGCCTAGTATCTGTGCATTAAATTCACTTTGCGTACCGATAGTTGTATTCGGCATTTGCATTTGTAATCTCATTGATTGATTCACGTTGTCTAAGAAAGGATTTTTTGTATTCTCAAATAACTGACTTTCTAAATGTGTGTAGTTGATAATTTGAATACAATCTTCTAATCCAATCTCAGACATCAAACGTGAAGTCTCATATGTATTGCATACGATAGAATCATATAAGTTAGATTCTAAGGCTTTGATCACTGAGTTTCTAAAGTTAATCATGCGTTCTAAACAGTAACTATCGCCATACATAAAGATACCTTGATGTTTAGAATAAGACAAAGGATTGTCTGTGTAGATAAATCTAGCGCCGTCGTTCTGCAAAGTCTTAGTAAACTCTGTGTGCTTGTCAAACTTGTCTGTAATGATATCAACTTTGATATTATTATCCTTCATTTGCTTTACGAAACTTAAAGCAAATTGTCCTATGCCCCCATGGGGAATAAGATGTTGATATGACATTAAGAATGCTATGCGTTTATTATACATGTCTCTCCCATACCCAAGCACCAGCACCAAGATATCTAACCTTTTTACCACCTGCTTTTTCAGTGTATTCGTCTTGTACGTTTACACCTTCTCTAAAGAATTCTCGGTCTTGTTTACCGGGATTATCTGCTAACCAAAGTTTCTTAGCATCTATCATTAAGTAATATCCGTCATTAGCATTCATTTAACTATTATACTTCCTCTCATCTTTAATGTCAACAGTAATGTACCCAAAAAGGAAGGACCTTTCGATCCTTCTATAATTATCTCATATATGTTTATATACGTTCGGCCCATGTTTTTTATTCTAAATGTCCTGTACTCGGCTGGGAATTCCCGTCAGGTGTGTAGTTACCATGTCATTTGCTCTCTTTTGTTTCAATCGTTACAGTAATTATATTACTTTTTACTATCTGTTGTCAAGGGATTTTTAATTTTATTTGTCCAAATCTTTTTAACGATAAAAGACATTACTACATTATTTGTGAGATAATACTTTTGTGTAGACTTGGGTAGATTTTTAAAATCTCCTATGTTGTGTCTGCATGTATCATCTCCACACTTACAAATCATAATGAATTCTTGTCCATCTTCGTCAAAATCTTCACTGATTGTAGTAGAATAATCATAGAAGATTTCTTCTCCTTCTTCGATATCTCTTATTGCTACAATGTAAACATCTTCACGTATACCGCAGTTTGGATTGCAATGATGATTGATCAATAGTCCAGGGGGTTCCAAGTCAACATACACTTCATCGGCTATTTGCAATGGGTTACATTGCTTGTCGCCTTTAAGATATACATCTTGTAGTGATATGACGGGTCCAGTAAGATTTAATATTACATCGCCTGCAGTGATTGCTTGATTAGCAAAAACACCCTTACCAAACTGTGACTCGTCTATACGATACTGTTCGGTTCTTTCGTTGTCCAAACTATTTTGACTCCTCTACGTTCTAACTCTCTGATAGCCTTTGCTCTGCGTTTTTTGTTAGGGTTATCTTTGTTTATTTCTTCAAATAATTCTTCTTTAGAGATTCCTTTGATCCAGTAATTTGTTGTTACTATTTTTCCGGTACCTCTTTCTCTCACGGTTTGTGATGGTTTAAACTTTGTTGGCATTTCGCTCCTGGTTAATATTAAATTTCGACTGTAGTAGTCGGCTCCTCTATTTGAAGTAGTCCTTGCGGTGGATTGTTATGTCCAATCATGCTATCACTACTTCCAATAAATTCTTCACGTTTGCCGTCCCAATTCTTGAGGGCATCTTTAATACTTGCTTCTGCTAACACACTACAATGTAACTTAATAGGGGGTAATTCTAATGCTTTTGCTATGTCTCTGTCTTTGATTAATTGTGCTTCTTCTACAGTCTTGCCCATTAACATTTCAACAAACATTGTTGAACTTGCTATTGCACTACCACAACCATAAGTTTTGAATTTGACATCAACAATCTTTTCGTCTTTGTCTAATTTGAGTTGCAGTTTCATTACGTCACCACATGCCGGCGCACCTGTCATTCCAGTTGCTACGTCTGCATCATTTGGATCAAATCTTCCTACTGCATGTTTTTCAGGATTTTGAAGGACATCCTCGAACCTTTTTACTACTTTATCTGAATATGCCATGTTACTTAATAATGTTTGCGAATTGTTTCTATCTTTTCCTCTGCGTCTGCTATTGCTTGAATCTGAAGTTCTACTGCTTGTACGATATCTGGATGCTCTCCGATACCTGCAGGGTTGGTCATGTATACTTGAATGTTGGCTTTTGCCATTGCGATTTCGCCTTCAAGTTTTTTGATCAATGCTTCTAATAGATAATTCATTGTTTTTAATTCCTTTTACGTTAGTATTTATCGTCTACTTTATTGATTTGTATATAATTAATGATTCTCATTTGCCTATTGCATTACCATAGATATGAACGTGTACTCTGCTTGTATAAAAGTACCCTCTTCTAATGGCTTCATCTGCAATGGTTGCTTCAGTCTGTACTAGCCCTTCATATGTTCCACCTACTCCCATGATCCATACAGGATAATCACACCCTGCTTCTCTAAACAGTTTAGTATTTTCTTCTACTTCACGCCAACTCTCGTCTGTGCCATTGACTACATACTTTAGTTGACCGTTAGGACTTACTTCAGCATATCTACCTATTACTTCAGGCTTGATTGCTTTCTTAGATTGCTCACCAGCAGTTGCCCACAGTTTAGGACTGATTGACCAATACCATTCTCTGCCAACCCAACTAGTGTATTCACGGTGTATCCAGTTAGCAAACTCATCTGTAATAGGTTTAGTACCATTTGTTTCTACAGTTACATTCATAGGTTGATTGTCTCTGCGTTTGAATTCTTCTATGACTTCGATCATGCCAGGCTGAGTGCTTTTGATCATTGGCTCCCCACCAGTAAACACCATGTGTGATGATTGTCCTGTTGCTGGATGTATGAATTTACCATGAGGAAGAAGTGCTGTCAGTTCGTCTACTGCTTCTGTTACAGTCTTATCAGTAATAAGATGCTTGTACTTCTTACTCCATGTGTAAGAACTATCACAACCTTTGTCAAATACAGGAAGATCAAACACACTATCTATGTTTGTGATATCGATAGTTTCATAAGGGAGTTCATATGTTTCTGGATTAGTAGGATCCTTCTGACCAAAGCCATTACATTGTAAATTACATAAAAAGAATCGCATCCATAATGACGGGATGCCTACGTATTGCCCTTCACCTTGTGCTGAAAAGAAAGTTTCACTATACTTTAGTGTCATCTACGTCCTCAATAGGGTTATCATAATAGTCATGTGTTCCTGCTCTGTATCTTGCTTTTTTCTCTGATACCATTACACTACTCATGTAAGCAAAGTAACCCATGCCCACTGTAATAATTAAAGCAAAAATAAATTCTAGTATTTCCATTATCATATTATATCACCTATTGATTGTCTTGTCAAGTCTAATCTAACCACCAACTTTCCCAGGGGAAGTCTAGCCAAAGATCAGGTGTTTCTAGTCTATTAATTGAGTCATATTGATAGTCAACTCCGTCGAATTGACTTGCTTCGTTGTTTATGAGTACAGCAAACTTAACATTCTTTTCCCAAACAACGTTCCATGTATTTCTTTCATCAGGGAAACAACTTGCTTCCCAATCATCTTTGATCCAACTTAGTGTTGCACCAGAGTCATTAATATCTTCTACAATAAGAATGTTTTTGCGTTTAGTTGCGTCCCATCTGTTTTTGACAACGGGGACATCTTCTGGATTAACTGCACCAAATGCATCACAAGGCATCCATAGATTACTCTCTGGTCCTCCTTGAACATTATCACGTAATGATATGTCTAGTGTGTGCATGGGTACTTTGAGATAGTGTGAGATCATCTTAGCAGGAAGTAAACCGCCTCTTGTTATCCCAACTACGTAGTCAGGTCTAAAGTTGTCTAAGTGCATTTGCCTTAGAATTTCTTGTACGGCGTTCTTTACGTCACCGATACTAAGCCGTTTGTTCATTTGCTTCTCTTATTACGCCATTAGTCCAATTCTCAGCACAGTCTTCTGCATAATGAATTGATTTACCAGGAAGGTACCTTCTTTCCTTTACCTCGCCATCTTCAATAAGTTCAACTACGTAAACTTCTTCTGTGACTACTTTTGATTCTCTCATACATTCTCCTTTATAACTAATGCTGTTGGTTCTAAATTTCCTGCAGTGACTGAACAATTTAAAAATGATGAATTAGCAATAACTCGTTTAAGTTCTGCATCTAACTTGTCACCATAGTTCAGTAGTTCATTACTGTAAGGAACTTCTACGATTAATGTTGCTCTGATAACTTTATCCATTAATCTTTTTATTAATTGCTTTTAAGATTTTGTCAGCATGTTTGTTACCGTCAAGTTCTTTTTCATCTACATGACCATCACCGTCTGTATCATAATTGACTTTAGCCCAATTACCATATGCAATAGTTATACATCTTTCACGTTCGGTTTGATCTTTTTCAAATGAATAATCACTGATAAGTTGTTGCATCTTTTCTGCAACTACTTCATCCTTTTTACAAATCTTTAATAATTCATCAAAAGGAAAAGTATCTAACGTTAATTTTTTAGCAACAGTTTTTTTAGCAACCGGCTTTTTAGCGGGTGCTTTCTTTTTTGTTGTTTTCTTCTCTGCCATTTTTCTTCTCCTATAATATGCTACTATTATATTTATTAGTTCAGTAGTAAGGCCAATAAAATCATAAAGAATGTAACGCCTATTACTATTACTGAAAATTTAAATACTGCTTCAAGTATCTCTGGAAAGAACTTGATAACAAGATATGCTATAGTAAAAAAGCCTATAATTTCTAACATTATAAACCTAAAATACCTATCGCACTAGACAATCCTGCATTATGCAGTTCAATATAATCGTCTAAATCTTTTAAAATTCTCTGTGTATCATCAATACCTTGATCACTTAATCGTTCTGTAAGGCGCTCTCTGGAGATCTGAGGATGCTCTTTTAAGATAGTCTCAAAGACATCTGCTTTATTTGAACTCTGGCATATAGACACAAGCCTATCTCTTGGGACAGTAGCAAACGACATTGTTTGTCCTATAGCCATATTAAAACCTCGGCCTATTGTTATTCATTATAATAATGATTGCAAATATTATAATTGCAACAAACGTTGTAAATAAATCCATTACTGTCTCTCGTAAATTGCTGAGTTAGCATCATGTTCAAATACTTCTACACTCTTAACTCTTACAGTAGGGTTAAGTGCTTTCTTTTGAAACTTTGATCGTTCAATGATGATAGTCATTTGCTTAAATACTTCTTCTGCAAACTTCTCTGAGCCTACATTGTCAAAGACTCTTACTACTGCTAGACCTTTCTTTTCAAGTGCTTTCAATTCACCTAACTTAGGATCATCTTTCGCCGCAACGATTGTATGATCAAAGTTATGTTCTAGCCAATTCTTTAATTCTTTCAAACCACCAAAGTCCATAACCCAGTTACGTTCATCAAGTGAATCACACTCAAACACAAGTTTAAATCCTAGTGAATAACCATGCAATAACGAACAATGTGAATGTGTTGCTTTCCATTGTCTGAAACAACATGAGAAACCTCTATCGTTTCCATATGTTTTAGTAGACAAATATTTGCCTTTACCGAAATCTATCTCTGGTATCTTATTCACTTTTTTCTTTCTCCAATTAAATATACTCATTTTTCTCCTTCTGCTACTCGTTTTCTCAATGATGAAGAACTAAAACTATGATCTCTGCCATTGTATATTACTTTAATATCTCTGTTTTCACAAATATCTTTACCAGAAAACTCTTGGTCTTGATATTCGATGCCAATGATTCTTACATCAATAGGCAATACTAAAAGCAAATCTAATAAATCTTGTTCTGTCTGATAAATTACAATTTCGTCTACATGTCTTGTTGCCGCTAATTGTATCTGACGTTCTACGATAGATTGTATCGGCGGATTCTTTGAGTCAGGTCGATCTATTGTAGGGTCAGTTTGCAATCCTGCGATTAGATAATCACAATGATTCTTTGCTTCTGATAACATTGCAATGTGTCCTGCATGTAATAGATCAAACGTACTAAATGTAATGCCAATAGTCTTGCCTTCGTCTTTAAGTTGTCTTACATTATTAAAAATCATTATCTGTTCCCCATGCAGTAAAGAATAACATTCTTTGATAATCATCTAAGTCATGTGTAATCTCATTGACCCAATGTTTTTCGTCTCTGCTATATATTACTAATCTATTCGGTTTAGGTAATATAGATTTATTACCATTAAGAAAAGTCAATTCTCCTCCCCAACTATCTTCCCAAGTATCATGCATGTATAGAAGACTAGTAAATGATTGTTTACTAGTTTTTTCATTGACTGCTTGATCCAAATGCGGTATTATTTTCTGTTTCTTTGAATGATATTGATACCACATCTGCCGAGCCAAAGGATTTATCAAACTCACATCTTCAATCATGTACTGTTTAATACTACGTGCTATTTCTGGCAATGATTTTGATCCTAGTTTCGCCGCAGTATACATATAATCACTATTTTCTGGGTATGTCAAATCCAAAACTCTTACAGGAGCATCTTCTTTATAATTTTCACCTGACAGATACTTTCCAAAACGCAATTCTCCATTTTCTTCTGTCCATTCTTTCCGAGGCTCATATTTATTAAGTATGTCTTCTTTAAACAAGTTAAACACTTCATCAGACAGAAAATTATCTTTATAACAATACATTATTTTTTTAATATCTCCATCATTACTTCTTGTTCTTTGTCCTTAAGCCATTCTTCTTCCCCAACAAAGTCAGGTGCATCTGCTATGATTTTATCTAAAAAGAATTTAAGAATGTATAAGTCTTGCTTAATACCCCATGACAGATATCCATCGTTGTAAGGTGAATTCAGTTCGATATTCATCTTACGGATCTTGGACATAATATCATCCATATCAGGTAATTGAGGACCAGCCATTGTTTACGACCTTGCTAATGCTAAGAATTCTGCCCTTACTTCAGGGTCCGATTTGAATCCACCACCTAGTCTACTTGTAATAGTAGAACTACCTGTGTCTTCTACGCCTCTTGATTTAACGCAATAATGTTGTGCATCAATCATTACTGCTACATCTTCAGTATCCAGTATGAATGACAATGCATGATACACTTGTTCAGTTAAACGTTCTTGTATCTGAGGTCTTTTAGAGAAATACTCTACGATACGATTAATTTTTGATAAGCCTAATACTTTCTTATTAGGAACATATGCAACAGTGGCTAACCCATCAATAATAACAAAGTGATGTTCGCAATTAGATTGTACAGAAATGTTTTTCTCACAAACCATTTCATTATAATTCATCTTGTTATCAACGACAGTTGCTTTAGGGAATGCTTCATAATCAAGTCCCCAAAAGATTTCGTTTACATACATTTTTGCAACACGTTTAGGAGTATCCATAAGACTATCATCAGTAAGATCAAGTCCTAATGTCTCCATAATTTCATTGAAGTTGTTTTCAATCTTGTCGATTTTATCTGTACGAGATAAACCATTGTCAATCACTGGAGTTTCAACTCCCATTTTGACTAAGTGTTCATGTACTTGTTGCCCTAGAACAGGGTCTGTTTTTGTTTTGTTATAAGACATGTGTCTTTTCTCCTTCCTAACGCGGATATTATTATACTAAATTGTGTTGTAGCCTTTGTGCTACAAATGTATTTATTCATTATATTACTGTATGTTATATTTTTCAAGTAGAAAGGGTAATATAATTTGATTTACAAAATCTTTGTGTTGTTCAGTACTTGGATGCGGATCTGTTGTGTCTCTATGATTATATACACTTATGTTAGTTGCCCAATCTTGTAAATTGTTTATTGGCAACCAGTATTTTTTATCTATTTCGTTGTAAAGATAATTGATTTCTGGATTTTCTAAATATGCAAAATGTCTTTCTTGTGTATACTCATTTGGATATATAACAGATTCTGTATGACGAGAATATAATTTAGTTTCCAAATTTAAAGTCTCGTTTTTGTTGTTACTTCTATCTTGTGTAGATCCTTTATGACCCATATACGAAAATACATCATGGTCATACTCTGTCATAAAATACCTAATACCTTTATCTTTAAGGAACCATTGTGTTCTTAAGATATGTTCACATGTTTCTATAATTGCTTTTTCAGGATTCATAAAATCTTCAAAATATTTCATGGTCAATTCATCTTGCCAATGAGGATTTAGAATATAATGAGTAGGTATTTTTGAATTTCTTAGTGCATACGGAGCCGTACTATTACAAAAATATTTCATATTCCTGCGATTTTCTTCTGATATATGAATCCATGTTGGAATTTCAAACCCATGATTTTCAAGGCTATCTAAAAAATTATCATAAATTTCTTGTCCGCCTAGTTTTGTAGAACGACTGTAATTTCTTTCAGAATCTTCTGAGTAATGTTCTTGTCTATCACTACCAGACCACATAATTCCCACTAATATTTGATCAGGTGATGTCCCTTGTTCTAATGCATCTAATACACCACTGATAACTTTACGTGATATAGTTTGATTTCCTGCGGCTCCATGACCGGTATGTGATATATATTCTACTGACGAGAGAGTTTCATCTAAATGTAAAGGCCATGCTTCATCGATGTTATTAGGCTGTGAATAAGAACATCCTGCTGTAAGTAAATGCGATGGTGCCTTCATTAATTGTTTTCAAATACTTTGTTATATTGATTATTTACTCTAACAAAGGTAGTACACTTACTCAAGTCTTTAAGTTTACGTGCTCCTGCGTAAGTACAGGCGCTTCTAATGCCCCCTAAGATGTCTTGGACTGTATCTTTGATTGCACCTTTATATGGAATCTTTACAGTTCTACCTTCTGAACTTCGATATTCTTTAAGACCACCAAAGTGTTTAGTATTAGCAGTATCACTACTCATGCCATAGAACTGAACATTACCATCAACAACTTCTCCTCCACCTTCATCATGTCCTGCCATCATACCACCAAGCATAATAAAGTCTGCTCCGGCACCAAATGCTTTTGCTACATCTCCAGAACTTGAGCAACCCCCATCAGCAATGATGTGTCCACCAAGACCATGAGCGGCGTCAGCACACTCCATGATTGCGGATAACTGCGGGTACCCAACTCCAGTCTTAATGCGAGTAGTGCAAACACTACCAGGCCCAATACCCACTTTAACGATGTCGGCTCCACTTAATATTAACTCCTCTGTCATTTCGCCAGTCACCACGTTACCTGCAATGATAACCAATGACGGGTGCTTTTCTCTAATCTGTTTAACTACGCCCGCGAACCGTTCTGAGTAACCATTAGCAACATCTATACAGAGATATGTGATACCTTTAACTTTCATTACTCTGTCTAGTTTTTCGATATCATCGTCAGTGATGCCGATACTCATGGCGACATGATTTCGTCTTGTGCCATTTGTTTCTAAAAAGAACCGTGTTAGTTGTTCTACACTGTAAGTTTTAACTAAACATGTAAACAACCCTAGATCAGCAAGTTTGTCTGCCATTTCAAAAGTACCAACACCATCCATATTAGATGCCATAATCGGTATTCCTTTATAACCTATATTTGAATCGGTATTTCTAAAGTTATACTCTCGTTCTAACTGTACTTGTTTACGTGATCCTAGTGTTGATCTTTTTGGTTTGATTAATACATCTGAAAAGTCTAACTTAATCTCAGATTCAATTCGCATTAGAATTTACTCACTCTTGTCTGTTGTCGATAATCTACACTATCTCTGCGCCACTCTTCTCCATCACCTTGCATGATGTCGATACAACGATCAATAGTGCCATTAGTCCAATCACTAATTTTGCCTTGATTTTGATGTTGAATACCCAATAGAGGATGCATCTTATCGATCACATCATCAATTGACCATGGAATGTAAAGTCTATCTCTGTCATTAGCAAACGTTTCAGGGAAACTTCTGTAAGCAGGGAATAGAACATTACATCCTAATGCATCACCTTCACTAACTGTGTTTGATACCCAGTCTTGTAATGCACAATTAAACACAACTCTAGTATCATTAAGAATTATATAGTAATCATTCTTAGATAGATTCTCATGGATAACTAGTTTCTTTTGTTTCTGTAATTTCTTTGTGCGTTTCATGTAAGAGTCGTTATTGCTTCTTAACTCTCCACCTGATAATAGACAGAACTCAATGCCATGATCTTTACCAAATCTTTTATACCATTCTTCGATAAGGTCCATATAAAAGTCAGGTTGTTTTTCTTGGTCCCAACGAGCAGTAAACGCCACTCTCATTTTACGTTCTTCAAAAGGTTTGAATTCTTCTAGTTCTAGTAAACGTCTCTGAACTTCGTCTTTGCCGAATGCAAGACCTGAGATATTATAGATGGGTGCAGTCCAACCTGCAATCTTCATGTGTGCAACCATTTCTTCATTAGTTGCTAAGACACCTGTTACAAATTCATTGACCATCTTTTCGTAAAGACCCATCCACTTCTCCATGCCCCAGACATGTACGAAATCATCTGGATCAACAGACTGTGCTAGACATCTTACAAACACTTTAGGTCTGTGTTCTTCTGAAACTTGATTCATTATATAAGGAAGTGATTCAATACCTGGCTGAAACATATCTTCAAAGAAGATGCAGTCTTCACTTGTTACTTCACCTTCTTTCATCAGTTTAACTAATGACATCATTTGCGACATACCAAAATATGAACGACCATGTGCGTCTAATACTTGACCTGTTACAATAGATTGATCAGTTGTTAATAGTTCACCTGGAACCACTACATAGTCAAGACCACGTTTGTTAAATGCATCAGTATTCCACTGTTGCAGTTGTAATGTGTATCTTGCTTCGTAGGGTTCTAAGCCCATATAATATAGTTTACGCATAATTATCCTTTATTTCTAAATACTCGTTCAATGTCTTCTTCGATACAGTTATCACCATATTGAATTTCACATATAGTTAATGGCTCACTTTCATTGTTAACCAACATATGCCAATCTTGTACAGGGATAAACGTGTAGTCATGTTTAGCAAATTTACCTACTAAGATATCTCCTACATCACGTTTAGCATCATTGGGATATGCTACTGTATATACACTAGCAATACCACTAGCAACAAACCAAAACTCTGCTCGACCTGTATGTCGTTGCATACTTAATGATTTACCTGGATCAACAGTTAGTTCTTTAATCTTAACTTCTCTGCTGAATTCATGTAAAACACGATAGTAACCCCAATCACGTTCAGTACGAGGAGCCGCCCATTCACCTAAAAGATCAGAACTAGATTGAGTTTTATCTCCACCTACACCAAACGAAAATGATACATTTGTGTCTGGATAGTTCATTTCTTTAATGTTAGCACTAGTCCTATCTCCACCGTTAGCAAATATTATATGCTCATCCGGGAACATATGTCTAGTAATATGGATAGCATTCATACTAGAATCATCAGAATCATCAAACGTGATTACTTGATCAACATTACGCATAGCCAGTAACAGTCTAACTCGTTCTTCGACAGGCATAAAACACTTGCCTTTCTTTCTTGTTAACCAGTCATCACTATTAACACCGACAACTACTTTAGCGCCGTGCCATGATTCGTCACGACCTAACTCTTTTGCCGCATCAATGTAGTCTAAATGACCAGAGTGCAAAGGATCAAATCCACCTGTAACTAAAACGACTGTACCATTTTCTCTTGTAGGAGTTTTCGGCATTTCAATCTTTTGTAGTACAGGTTTTGCTTGAACACTATTTTTTTCTACAACAGGCTTCTTTGTAGCAACCGGCTTTTTCTTAACAACAGGCTTTTTAGCAGGTGTCTTCTTTTTAACCGGCGTCTTCTTAGTAGTAACTTTTTTAGTAGTCACTTTTTTATCGCCTTTTGTAGTATTTTCTTTTTTCGTATTTTTGGCCATCTATTTCCCACATGTTTCTGACAGGTTTTGACACCATATATCGTTGACTGTATAGTCGCCAGATGCGACTGCTCTTGTTGTAAAGATGTTCGGGCTTAACCTTATACCCATATTCTTTACAGAAGGCTGTGTAAGCCTCAAGGTCCTCAAAAACTTGAACAGTTTTAGGGTTTGACATTGTAATATTCCTTGTATTCTCATATTACCTAAGTTAATGTATCCGATATTGGATACTCCATTTCGCAACCGTTTTCATTGTCTTCGGCTACTGAAATTTTAATGTAACGATTCGGATACTTTGTTTGTATTTCTAATGCCAAATCGTCTGCGATCATTTCACAACTCTTATGATTAAGTTGTAATACACTTGTACTGCTTTCTACTTCTGCGTACAAACGTTCTAACCATCTTTTAAACTGTATGAATTCGATATCTCTATCGTCATGGAAGACTTCAATCCATACTTTAAAATGAAATATATGTCTGTGAGGATAACCTAAAAACGATACATCGTCCCAGTCGCCAGTTGCTAACTTAGGATCTGTATCAGCACCAGGATACTTATGTATACCCTCTTTGCTAAATGTTACCCAAATACTTCTCATTATGCTTCCTTGTTTGGGTCCCAAATAGTTAGATTCTTTTTACGCAATCGGTTCACCAGCAACTTGTATCTGCTTTGTTCTTCTTTCCATTCTTTTAACCAATTGTGACCATCACGTTCTGCATCAATAAAGATTGCGTTAGTCATTGCTAGTGGTAGTAGAATTGCTACGTGAATAAAAATACTACCTACTGTGTTATAGTTAACTACGCCTAAGTAATCAGTTGCTAAGAATCCAAACCATACACTCCAAATAGTAAACAATACTAACATAAAGTAAGTTTGCAAACTAGGGTCAGGTACATACTTTAATGGATTGTATCTTACATCCATTACACGTCTCCAACCATATACGGTTGCCATTACAGTTCTTCTGAACAGACTCGGCTTATTAATATTAGGTTCTATCATTTTTTTCTCCTACTCAATATGATGTCTAATGTATTCTCTAATTACATGCATACCATAAGATATCCATGTTACAACTATTAGACTCCACAACAATATCTCTATCATTAGTAATGATACAAGGTTTTGTGTTTAATGTCAATAGTTTGTTTACCCATTTACTCATCAACTTCCTGCATTAATGCATCACTATCTTCGTGTTCTTCATCATTATTTATGGGAGTTTCTTCCTCTACAGAAAAAAGTTGATCAAACATTGTGCCTGCATTAACGGCTCTCTTACCTGAGAAACCTTGTGATCCTGACTGAATTTGCATCCAGAATCTACTGTGCTTATCAATTAAGTCTAATGATTTTTGTCTGTCGTTAAGTGAAAATATTTCATCAACCAAGTCTCCGAATCTTACACTTTCAAATGTTTCATTCATCAACATTGCGGGGACACACCCTGAGTCATATTGTCTGTTTGCTTCTTGTACTGCAAACATATGCTGATAGACATTGTGTGCCTGTAGCAATGTATAACTGAGTGTGTCCCAACTCGTTTTAGTTTCTTTCCCATGCTTGTTTAAGAAACCATGACCACGATAACAAAGGTCCTTCATAACCATTGCGTTAGTAACAGGAGAATCAGAGAATTTCTCATGTATTCCTTCTGCCAAAACAGCATCACTGAACTTACGCATGTCAGTATCAAAGTCTTTGTTTTCAGCAGTCTTCTCCATAGAGTATGTCCACTTTGTATTGTGTTCCATATTAGAGTTGAAATATGCTAACCCTTTAGCCGCACCAAAGAAAGGACTCGCACAATCAAACGTAATCTGTAAGTTTGGATTGTGATACTTTCTTACTGCTTTCTGAATATCAGAGAACAGGACAGCATATTCTAAGATAGATGTACCTAAGCAATGAATAAGATCATGCTTTCCGGGTTCTAACAGTCCATCATGTATAATACCAACGATTCTTTTTAAGGTCAGATGTATGTCTATCTTATTTTGTCCACCGAATGCCCAACCATTAAAATGATTATCTGGGTACTTATTCGGATCGCAATACATCTTCATTTCCTCATACCAGTTATCTGACTGAGTATGATTCAACCCCTGCAAGACATTTAAGAACTTACAGTTACCATTACGATTGTGTATAAAGTAATCGTTGTTGATATGCGTTGCCAGTGCGGCTTCCTCTATGGTTTTTATACCGTGCTTGTCAAACAGATGTTGATTTTGCACAGTTTGCGAGGGTATGTCTAAACACATGCCGTAATCCATATACGTGTCCATCCACGTTAGGACTTTGATACGTTGTTCACGTGCTTTAGGACAATTCGGATCTTTCCAGTCAGCAGGCCATTGACCTTTCATAATCTGAAAACCACCCGAGTCGCCTAACATAAACGTACCCTCTTCTCTATCACGTATGATAGATTCAGCAGGAATGTCCTTAGTTACATCTAAGTCTGCATGGCCAGCAGAATACAATCCCCACTTATAAGTGAACAAACCTTCTTTCGAGTTTAAGAAATTCAGACGTTCTACGTCTCCGTTGAACCCTGCAGGGATACGTTCTTGAGGAAAGTAATCCTCAGTAGTTGTATCTCTTTGCTTACCTAAGCCAGTAATAAAAAAACTACTGACTGCGGGTAAGAACAGTGCCCAATCCGGCTTATGCTCTTTTGAAAGATCGATTTGTTCTGCCATATTCTCGTTATTCATAAAAAGTTACTTGATTAAACAATATAATATCATCTACAAAATGCTCTTTTATCGTTTTCATATACCTAGGATTATTTTTAATTTGAAAATCAATTGTATTCCTAAGTGTTTTGTGTGTTGTTCTCTCTGATGTATTATATGCAAAATCTCTTATAATTACATCATTTATGGGTGAATGTAATTCTTTTACCGCAAACCTTCTCATAGTGTCTTCAAAATTATTGTCTAATTTAAAGAATACACAATCCTTTGTAAATAAGTCATGTAAATAATCAACTTGAGAACACGTGTGTCTGTCAAACTTTGCAACACCAAAGATAAAATCTATAGTTTCTCTGTTTTGTAAGTTCCATCCTTGATCATCTCCGCCTTCTAAAAACTTAGTGTGATTGACTAAGTATTCTACAATACCAGAACACCAACGTTCTACTGGATCTCGCAAAACAACCATATATTTTTTAGGGATCCGATGCTTATCTATATCATTATAATTCCAAGGTTGATTTACCCACTTTAATTGTGCTAGGAACTCTGACATAAACGTTGATGCTACCTTGCCAATTGGGATATATGAATAATGAGTTCCTAGAATATCTTGGCACAATCCTTGACGCCTATATACTCGTTGTACATTATCGCCCCTAGTCCAAAACTCGGGCTGTTCCCAATGAGTGTTGCTACGTTGAATTAACAACTACTTGGCTTGTGCAGGTAGTAAATATTCGTAAACTGTGTAACCACTGTCTACTGTAATTTGAGCCGCACCTTGATCAGAAATACGTACAGTCTTGTCACCTGGCAAATCCATAATAGACAAGAATACTTTAACAGGCCACATCCATGCTCTAGTAAGTTCTCCTGTTACAGTAGGTTGAAACACAAAGTTACCTGAGTGAGTTGAAGGATCACCAAAGAAGATTTTAAGATCGCCGTCTTCTGTTTTAGTAGTAAAGTTCAATTCTTCAGAGTTTGCTTGTGCCTGCATTTTCAAACGCATGATACCTGCAACTGTTGGTTCAAATTCTACGTCCCAATTAGCACCTTTGAAAGTAACATTTCTTACTTTTTCTTCGATGATTGCTTGTGACATCAAACGATAGTCATTAACAAAGTCTCCTTGCTTAGTTGCAAAGTGAATTGCACTAGGTATTTCATTACCATCTTTGTTTGCTTTCGTCATATCGATTTCAGCACTATCATCATTATAGACATCAAAGCCTAAAATAGTTTTTAGTTTAGTCAGATTCGGCATACCAAACGTTCCGATAAAATCTGCAACTGGCGTTTTAGTTTTGCCTGTTACAATAACAGATTTATCTTCTGCAATTGCATGAATCTCAGTTTCTGTATCAGTTCCCACGATCTTTACTAGATCAATGATGCCTAGACTATGCGTGTAACCGATGATGTCTAATAAGTTATCTTTCATTTATACTCCTCGTAATGTATTTAGGTAGATATACTGTGTATTATATCTGGATTTAATGTGTAAAGCAAACGTTTTGGACATAAGATTTACCCGAAACTAAACAACTCATCAAAGGTTGAATTAGTGTCTGTGTTTGCTCGTAAGTCCCATTTAAGAACTCCTAGCAAGTTACTGATCTTTTCATCTACAAGTGTAGACTCCATCAGATTGTCATCGAAAGGCAAGTCTCTGAACCATTCAGGAAGCCTAAGTTGATCAGTTGGATATGCAATACTTGTATAACCCATTGCATTAGACTTTAGTTTGCATACGACAACTTTAAAACCGTCCATGATCTCCATTGAGTAGTTATCTCCATGTACACGTTTGAGTGTGTTCCAGTTCATTGCCGCTCTAACATGCCCGGGCATGTTTGCTCTACCAGTCTTAGAATTCTTTTCAAGCATTGTATAAGAAGTCAGTTTGTTTACACCTTTAGGGGAACCTTTTGTCCATGAATCCTGTTTACCTAATGTAATCTTAAACTCTTTAATCTTTTCGATAATTTCATCACGTTGTTTACCTGATAGTGTCATTTCTAAGACTTCCATTAAGAAGTCTTGTACATATGCAGGAGTATCTGCTCTCTTTAAGTCTAAGCCCATTGCTTTAACTTTCATTGCACCATCTTTATCAGTACGTTTGTTTTCTGCATCATAGATATTAATTGCATATCTTTTCTTAGTGATAAACAATCCTCTGTCACCACAGACTTCTCTACCACCTTTGATTATCTCGCCTTTCTCACGTGGACAATGAAATGCTTTCTCCATAAAGCCAGGGAACGATACATTGCATTGATCAGACATGTTTTCATACAAATCGATAAACGTTTGCTTCTTGTCTTCTAATGACATGTCTGCTGGAAGATCATCTTTAAGCATGGGCCATGCACTAAAGTAACAAGAATCAGTATCACCATAAATCATTGATTCACCTGTATGATCATACTTGCCAGTCATTATCTCATTAGTAAATGCTGACATATGTTTAGTGATTGAACGACCTGTCAACGTTGTGCTTTGTCCTATGCGTTTATCATAGAAACGACAATGCTCATTCAAAAGTGCACCATATGCTGAGTTAAGTAGAATCTTACGAACTAACTGTCTCTTGTCCCAGTAGTCTATATCTGTCTTTGTAGTAGACTCTCTAAGTTTCTTCTGCATCACTTTACGATCAGAATACCATTTAGATAACAATCCAGGAATCACACCCTCTTGATCGGATCTAAAGATTGTACCATTAGCACTAAGAATGTAAGGATTGTTAGAATCATAAATCATCTTCCATGCTTGTGCGGCACTCATTTCTTCTTCTCTGCCATCTTCATAATCGATTGTTAGCATTGTGCCACGTTCCTGATTCTGAATAGCAGTATACTCTAATGAACTAAACAGACCCTCCCATAATACGGGACCTTCTACTGGAGCATCGCCTGGTTTATATCGAGGCTTTGCTTTTGCTAATTCAAGACCTTTCTCTTCCATATACTGATTAGTCAAAGTCTGTCTGACTTGTCCTACAATAGTCTCTGGGGCCATGTTCAATGCACGAATAGTTGAAGGATATAGTGAGTTGATATCGATAGAGCCTATCCACTCATGCAGTCCTTTCTTCGGATTCATTACATAAGCACCTGCCGCTTGACCTTCACTAACTGTATTAAGATTTGATCTTATCTTGTTGGGTACAACTACACCACGTTCATGTGCTTCATTCATCACAGCCATTTCAATCATAGCAACTGAGCCCATAACAGTTGGAAGCAATACAGTATTCTCATGCGCCAGTTGATTAGCAAGTTCTAAAAACTGCAACTTATCATCTAGTTTCTTAAGTAGTAATGTATCCTGTCTGTTATATTCAATGAACTTTTTAAAATCTTTGTTATATAATTGATCAAGTGACCCTTCGTACTCAGTCTTCTTTTCACCAACTTCCATTTCACCAATCGCATCTAGTTTATAACTGTGACGAGATTCGTAGTTATACTTCTTATAAAGTTGTAGATAGTCTAAGTGAATACGACCAACTAAGTCAAACGTTTCTTCTTCTTTACCAAATCGTTCATACTTACGTTTCTTAGGATACTGTCCAAGCAAACAAAATCTACGTGTATCATCTTTAGACATCACACGTGTAACACGATTAACCATGTAAGGAATATCATATCCTTCTGAGTTCCAACCCGACAACACATCTGCATCTTCGATTAGTGAAAAGAATGCATCGAACAATTCTTTCTCTGTTCTAAACAACATAGTGTCAGGGAACTCTGCAATTGCTTCTTGTGCAGTCTCATACGTCATATGCTTAGGGGGAACTGCAAGACAGACTAACTGATCAAGCCAGTCTAAGTATAAACTTACAGCAGTTACAGGATTAAAGGGATCACTTGGGGGAGAGAATCCTCTACTAGGATCAAAGTCTACCTCAATATCAAAGAAACACGTATGCAGTTTGGGAGCATCAACCTTTAGATAGTTCTCACTGAGACATCTAAAGACGATCGGAATATCTGCTTCAAACAGACGTTTCTTACCGTGGATGCGTTTCTCTTTCTCCCATTCTGCTTGTTTACGTGACGAAAACTTTTTGACAGGAGTTCCATACAATGAACGATGCTTACCTTTGCTGTCTTCATAGTACATAACATAGTTAGTAGGATATTCTTTGAATATCCGTTCACCTGCAGGACTACGTTCTACGACATGAATTCTTTCCGCAGACTTATCATGTATTGCATCGACATATGACATTAAAGAGTTCTACCAACAGTCTCCAATATATCGTTTAGTTGCTCATGGTCAGCATTCGTATCAGTCAATTTGCTTTTGTATGCAATTCTGATTGCTTTCTTTAGAATAGAAGGCTTGATCTCAAGTTCTTCTGCTATTGCTTTTACAGTATCAGTCAGTCCACCATTAAGTGTTTCTACTTCTTGCATTACTGCCATGCCTTCGTTAACAAGTTGCTTCATTTTGTTGACTTGCTCTGGATTAAAATATTTTGCTGCCATCGATTATCTCCTATGATTATGTAAATCTATGCGTATAGTATACAGGGTATTCTGTACACTGTCAAGGGTGCATTTACCCGTTTCTGTCATCTTCGTTTTGTTGGATGACTTTTTCTAATAGAGTGAGTGGTGCTCCCTCTAGTTTAGAATAATATAACAATGCTTTTGTGTCTTTTGGAAAACAATGTCCACCAAAACCAAACATACCATCTGGTCCAGGGACTTGCATATGACTGTCTCCTATTCTTGGATCACGTTTTACCATATCAGTAAATTGCTCCCATGTAGTCTCTGCATTGCTTGATTGGTGCAAATGAAATAATTCATTAAAGAATGATACTTTCGTTGCTAACCAACTATTGATTGTGTATTTCATCAGACTTGCTGATGTTGTATCCGTTTTGAATGTGGGTACGATTTTAACTTTGCTATGATTGATATATGCTTGTTCTACTTCGATGCAGTCTTGTAACTCTCCACCTAGTATTTGCATATTTGGATTGATAAAGTCCTGTAAACTGTTTGCTTCAGTTAAGAACTCAGGGTTATATACAAGTCGTAATCCATTAAAAAGTTTCTTAAACTGCGTTAGATGATCAGGAGTGATAGTAGATTTAACTACGACAACGTTTGCATAGTCTGTAAATCCAATGTTAAGTAATACTTCACGTACTATGTGAGTATCTACATCTAAATGTGATTCTTGTTGTGGGGTAGGTACACAAACAAATATCATGTCTGGATCCCATTCTACTAAATCTTTGATTGTGTGCGAATTAATTGCAGGGTCAACAATAAATTGTTCTGTCTCGTTAGTAAACCCATTGCTGACTGCGGAGCCAACAAATCCTTTACCAATAATGCCTAACTTCATACTTCGCCTTTAATTTTTGCTACAAGATATTCTTGTTCGTAGTTTGGATCGCCGTGATATGTAGGAGCCTTTGCAATTGCTCTATCGACTCTCATTTTGATTTCCCATAGACGTTTCTTCATATCAGAACCCGTGTAACCGCAGTTACGTTCATTAAGCATCTCATATTCTAGTTCCCAGATGATGTGCAATGCTTTGTCGGATTCAGGTAATATCATGTTTCTATTGTAATATTTAATGCGATATAAGTCAAGCAAAACATTTCCCAAAAGCAATTTATGATAAATAATAGTATGAGAGCCTATCAATTTATCACAGAAAATCCGCTTAAAGACTTGGAGAACAGACTTCCAAAGATTAAGAGTGATCAATACAATGTAGACGAAAAAGGTAAAATCTATCGTAACGCCAAGCAGGCTGCCAAACAAGCACATAAAGCCAGAGAAGAATTAACAGCATCTGATCAAATGTTTAGTGATGATTTGAATATTGAAGATGAAGTAACAAAAGCGGCTCATTGGATGGGAGATGTTTTAAAAGTTCAAAACATGCCCAAAGTCAAATTAAGTTATGACACACAAGAAGCACAAGACGGGCATCATACAGGTAGACACGAACTCGGTTCTGATGAGATTTGGGTCTATGGAAACAGAAATTTAGTTGATATTCTTAGAACAGTATTCCATGAATTAGTTCACATTCGACAAGGAGAGAAAGACATGATTACACCTAACTCAAGTTACCCAGGGTCTCCTATAGAATCAGAAGCAGATGAAATTGCTGGCAAGTATATCAAAATATACGGTGAGCAAAATCATCACATTTTTCAATAAACTACGAAACAAATTTATAAAACATCCGCACTCTTTGGGTGAAACATATCTGGAACATTTAATCCATGCGTTATATTACGGAATAAGTATGATACTAACGGGAGTTGCAGTCATTATACATGCATTCTTTCCGTTTATGTTTACATCTACAGGAAGTGACCTTGCAAAAGAAATATGCAAAGATGTTGATACGAGGAAAAACACATGAAACATTTATTAACCATTCATAAAGAAATGACTTGGGCAGTTCAAAGAAAATTTAATCTGTCTGACTATGCCATGCTATGGATATCATTTGCTAAGGGAGTGTTTATGACTCTCCTTTTCTTAGCAATTTTATAAACTCTTTAGACTTTTCAGTACGAACACCTGTAACTTGTAGTGTTATACGAGGATGATGACCTGCATTTGCAGTAGAGTGGGGAACGTCTTGCCATTTAAATGTAGTTACATCACCTGCTTTCCAATGTTCAAATGTGTAGTTACCATAACTGAACCATTGTCCAGGTCGCCAATCAGATAGTTGAATCATATAACGTTCTACAGTATCTGGATCTTCAAAGTTCCATTTCTCTAACTTGTCCATATGCAAGTTCCATACTTGACCTGGATTCTGTACATGAATTCTAGTCATCATGTCATCTAAGCCAAATGAATCTGCTATTGCTTGTAAATTAGCAGGGACTTCCCAATTGAGATTACTAACTACATAGTCAACACCGTAGCCAGTCTTTTCTAAGTCATAATCTTCTTGTATGAATTCATCTTCACCTCTGACTTTAGATTCTTTCTTAGGATTACCTCTTGTACGCCAAGTTGCTTCTTTGGATTCTGCTACCAGTTGGTCTAACTGTGATTGTTCTAATGCTAGATGTAATTGTCCTACTCTATCTACGGTATCATATAGAGGATGCATCAAATCAGGATCAAAGTGATAGTTGCTTCTTAGTTTTAATTGTTCCCAACTGCTTTGTGTCATATTACCTTTACTCCGATATCTTTCAGATTGTAGTCTTGTTCATATTCTTCTGATGGTTGATTGATTTTTAATATATCTGCTAAATCTCTGTTGTCTCTAGGACTAATACCACCATATCTTTTCCATGCATTGACGATATCTTTGTTTTGATCGTCTATAATCTTACTCATTTCTTTTAAGTTCACATAATATTTATGATACAAAGGGTATGTAATATCAAAGTGTCCACATCTTACCCACCAACCCAAACATGCATCATTATCTCTGTGAACTAAAACGATAGGACAGTCTGGCCAGTTATCTTTTAGAAAGTCTATATGATGTGCGAACACATGACTCTTAATAATACGCACGCCTTCGCCTGAAAAAGGTCTATCAAACTCTGCTTCGCATTCTTCTTTTGTATACTTGTTAAGAAATAAAAAGAAATCTCCAAACTCCATGCCTGGATCAAAATATGCACCGATATGCATTAAGTCTAATTGTCCACTAGCATCATGCCAGTATTCTCTGTCTTCACTAGCATCACTTTGATCTATAGAATCACTGTAGTAAATGTTTTTACATACACTACTCCATTTAGAGCCTGGAGCACCTGCTACAAAAATATATTTCATATGTTTCTCTCTTTCTTTGTTCTAATACCGTCTAACACTTCTTTGTCAAGCCAATATTCATCTACATACTTGACATACTTGTGATTTGCATCTTCATCAATGAATTTCATTATGTTTGGATTGTCATGTGCAATTGGAAAGTCTAACACTTTGCTAATATATTTTAGATAGTGAGACTTGTGTAAGAAGAATGCTTCATGGTCTAAGAAATGCGTGTCATAGTCTAACAGATTGTCATAGTAATAGTCAAGTGCTATAGGCATTGTGACTTCTTTTCTGACTCTGAGTTGTTGTGCTTCGTTAATGTTCTTGTCTCTAACGATGATACCGATAGTAACATCAATCCCTAGTTTAATACATTCGTCTGCAAACTCTTTGATCTTGGGAACATATCGTACACCATCATACATGAACGGACAACTGACATTTGCTACCCAATAGTCATGTTCACTGAAGTCAAAGTCTTTTAAATGTTCTGGATAAACCCAATACTCAGCAAATGTTTCTTCATCACTAGGTACCCAGTATTTGTCATTTAATTCTTTCCAACCACCCACATCATCATGTAAACTAAACAGTCTACTAAACAGATGATTACCAGACCCTTGAGGTCCCGTGATGATTAAGAGTTTCTTACTTGTGATATCGTTGCTGTCCAACATAAGTCCTGATCTTTAATGGATTAACTTCGTCTGTAGGACCTGTACCACTGTCCGGAGACCATACAAAGACAATTACATCTTCATCTTCACAGATAAAGTTATGTAAACAGTTTCTACGCATGAAGAATATCTCTCCTTCATTAATATCATAGAATTCTTTGTTGTCTAATTCTATTTTACCGTTGCCTCTAATGACTAGTCCAACTCTGTGAGAAGGATGCGTGTGTAATGTTTGATACATGTGAGCAGGGAAATGAACATAGTTGATAACAGGATCACCTAGTCTTCCTGGATTGATTGCAGTAGTGTTTGTACCACCGTCCATGTAACTTAAGTTACCCATATCTAAACATTCTTGTATAAACAGACGAGTTTCTAATAGACTAAGACCTGGAAAATCAATAATACATGCAGAACTATTATCTCCGCAAGACACAGTAAAAGTATCTCCTATATTGACACATGCATATTTCTGTGTTAATGTTATGTCTTTGCTATCAAAATTAGCATTTTTCATCATAACATATGCCATACCAATTGGTGTATAACTTTTAACTTCGTGGGCTTCTACTTTAATAATCTTTAGATTCCAACGATCTCTTATGTCTAACTCTCCGGTGACGTTTGTCATACCTTTCATTGTATTAAACTCCTTAGGTCTGAGGGTAACACTGCTTCTTCCATTCTTTCAGGATGCCAAACGATACCCCAAACTTGTCTGTTTTTATGTTTAAATGCTTCGATACTACCATCGTCTGCATGAGCAATCGCATTTAAGTCTGCACCAACTTCTTTTATCTGATTTGTGTGATAACTATTTACTTCGTATTCTTGGTCTTCTAAAATTACTTTGTGAGTAGTGTCGTAATGATTCTCTATTGTACTGTTAACACCTTGCTCTAATTCGTTTATAAAGAATGCTCCGTGACAAACACCTAGTACAGGCTTGTCTTGTATATAACATTGCGTTAATACTTTTGTTTCTACTAGCACTCTATGAGGACTGGCGTCTCCACCAGTAAAGATAATCATATCTAAATCACTGACTAACTTTTTATAGTCTTGTTCAATGATATTAGGGATATAAAAAAACGTATGACCGCTTAGTAGGTTGTACCAACCATGTTCTAAGCAATCATACGCCGTGTTGTTGTAATGTAAAATCCTCTGTGTAAGACCGATCTTCATTACATAAGTCTTCTTACCAACCGTATGCTTCTGATACTAATTTTTGTCCTTCTGCATTGTGGCTAGTGTTTTTGCATGAGATTTCATACAAGTCTTTACGCATGTTAGAAACAAGTTCTTCAACACGTGCTTGAGTTTCAGCATCACCAACTAGAGTTTCTAGTTTCATTGCACCGATTGTGCTGTGAAAGCCTTCGTCTTTAGCAATTTTAGCATAACGAGTTGAGATAAACTCATCTTCGATTACGTCTGCCATTGTGTTCCAAACTGCTTCTGCACGTCCTTCTGCGACTAACTGATAAGCGGCAAGAGCGGCTGGGTCTGAATCAGCATCATACTTTTCTAAAAGACTTGCGCCTTTAGCAGTAGGTTTTGCTTCTTCGTCTGCAATTGCTTTTGCAACATCGACTTCTTCGCCTTTGATATGTTCAATAACTTCTTTTACTAAACGAAAATGAATTGCTTCATCGTTTGCTTGTTTAGTTAAGTTTTGAAGTTCGATAGGGTCTGAATCAGCAGGCATAGATGCAATGTTATTGCTAATCTCTACCATGTTCATTCTTTCGTTAACCATACGTCCAACAAAGTGTTCTACCAACGCATCCTCGTCAGGCATGTTGTTGAAATACTCTGCAACGTTAAGTTGACTTGCTTTGAATAATGCTTGATTGCCTTCGACAATACTAGCAACAAATTCTTTGTTTGATTTCATATTATTCTCCTTAAGGGTTGTAGCAATTAAATAATCACTACTAGTATTTATCTCTGAGATTGAGAAAAATATACGTACTTCGTAAAAATTATAAATATATTTATACAATTTACAGTAAGGACAAAAAAATTCAATGAATAGTAAAATTTTTAACTTGGTTATAGAAAATTTAGAAGAGGCACTTAACTTACCTAAATATGATCATATCAGAACTAATCTTAATGAAAAGTCTACGTTTGAAGAAATGGCTATTACTCCAGTCAAGTTTGATAAGTTCAAAGAAGACATCTTAGAAACAATAGACTTAGATGCCAACATTAGATGGGAAGGTACTATTGAATCTGTTGTCGATCAACTAGATATCAAATACTCTAATATGTTCTTTGGTGAGATTTGGAAACCACAGACTGAAATATATAGTTATACAGGTTGGCAGTTAGTTGATGAAGTTAAGAAATTAAATCCTAAAGCAGTATTAGATGTAGGTTGCGGATACAATCAGTTTAAAGAACGTATACCAAACTTGATCGGCATTGATCCTTATAATAATATGGCAGACTATCAAGTAGATATCTTAGAGTATGCAAACGTTGACGAACACTTTGATGCAATCATAGCATTAGGTTCAATTAACTTTAACTCACTTGAAGATATCAGAGTTAGATTAGCAAACTGTAATAAACTACTTGCTAAAGGTGGTAAGATGTTCTTTAGAGTCAACCCTGGTATTCAACATAAGAACGGTCTTTGGGTAGAAGTGTTTGAATGGAGTTTTGAAGTTGCTCACAACTTTGCTAAAGAGTTCGGTTTAGAACTAGAGACATTTAAACAAGATGCTAACGATAGAAAGTATTTTGTTTACAGTAAACCTGCTTAACCTCGTTTGACTAAACGTAGACTTCCTATTCTGTAATCAGGGATATTATACATTTTCTTCATTAATTGTCTTGCTTCAAAATGAGTTTGAGCAGAGACAGTGAAGTCCATATTGCCTGTGTATCCCGGCTGTTGTACAAACACAGTAGCGGCATATAAGTGATAAGGCTTTACAACTTCGGATGCTCTCATGTTATTTCTTCGGCTTGTTACTGACGTTTTTTGCTTTACCCTTACGATTCTTATTAGGGTCTTGCTTTTTCTTTCTCTTTACAGCATTACCAATTGCTTTCTTTCCACCAGAGTTACGTAGACTTGCGGCTTTGCTTTTTGATAAACACTTAGGTTTGCCCTTGCCTTTACCATCTCCACATTTACCTACACGTTCGCCTTTGGTATTGTATCTATCCCAACCACCGCCACCGGCTCCGCCTTTCTTGCCTTTGCCGAACCAGGCTCTTAAATCTTCTTCAATGATTGACTCTGTTAAGATTTCATTGATACGCATTATTTCTTTTTCTTTTTCTTTTTCTTGCCGCCAGTGCCCCAGTTGGATGCACCTACTTTACGACATTTAACTAAAGCACCAGATGCGTATGCACTAGGCCATACTTTATATCTGCTTTTGACTTTGTGATAACAAGCATCTTTCTCACCTGCGGCTTCATCGAATTGTGCTTCAGTAAGCATCTCGCCCATTTCTTCATCTTCGTAAATGCTTTTTTCCATTTTACCGTGTTTAGGTGTGAAGAATGTTAACAGTTTATCAAACTTATCTTTACTCATAATAGCCACTTGTTGTAATCTTTCTCTATCTTGTGGCTTGACGTTCATGTACATTTGCATAAACTCATTGATATCTTTTATTGGTAGTATAACTTCTGAACCGTCTAAAAACTTAATTGGGTGATCACCATCTACGTCTTGTGCTTTTCTTAATTGCATTAAGATATGTGGCACTTTATCTTTTTCAGGATCTTCTGGCTTTTCATCTTCTTCGTCATCATCGTCATCATGTCTTGCCTTTCGTTTTGCTTCATCAATCTCGTCCCAAGCAAATGCTTCTTTAACACCAGACAGTCTTGCTATTTCGTTTATTTCTTCTTCCTCTTCTTTCATTTTTGATGAACGTTGCGTATCATATGTAAGAGGAGATTGTCCACCGTATGATCCTGAACCATCTTGTTCATCTAATCCAGATAATCTTTTGATATCATTTAGTTCAGAATGTTTAGCCTCATCGACTTTAGGATCATTACGTTTCTTAGTAATCTCTTCACCTGTGTGTCCACATGGCTCACAACCTTCACCTTTACATAGATGACATACTTGAGGATTGCCCCCTTCTGGTTTTGTATGACCGTGTGCTGGATCGTATGTCTTTTTGTCTCTTTCTGTACTATGATTACTATTAGTAGTTGGCTTCCTTGCTTCGTAAGTGTTAGTGTCACCACGTGCATCACTAGCAATACCCATTACCATACCAGGAGAACCGTCACCTTTGTATGAGTTTTCACTTAAATAATTTAATCCTGCTGTTTTTTTATACTTGTCCATAATAGTATTTATCTCTTAATTGCTTAGTTTCTTTTCTATGTACTTATTGATAAAAGCCTCTTGTCTATCTAAATCATCATTACTATAAGGCTCAATGTTCTTATTAAATATATCGTCTATTGTATATTTATTTGTAGAGAGATATCTGTGATAATAAAACACGCCTGGACCGATGTCTTGTTTAAGTTCGTCATCATGTACAACTTCTTCAAATATTTTAAATGCTTCCCAAATATTCATAGTATCATGTTGCCATTTTAAATATGCACTAGATTCTAATGGTAATGCAAAATGTGCTGTTTCTTCATCTAACTCAGAAAAGTCAACACCCATTTCTTCGTTTGTAGTTTCTGTAATGACTCCTTCTTCTCTCCATGTTTTCTCAAATACAGAATTCTGAACAGATAACATATTTGCAATTGTTCCACCTGCAATGTACAATGGTGATATTGAATATGCGCCTATATCTAAGTTTTCTTTTACCCAATTTAGTCCTTCAAAAAACGTTTCTCTTGTTTCTCCCGGTAAGCCAATAATCATAGATGTTTGACAACGATAAGGACCTCTGTCTTTAAACCATTGTTGCATTTTGACCATACCTTCTTTTAATACTTCGGGCTTCATGCCTTTGCCTACATAAGAACCTGCCTTTCGATTGAATGTTTCTAATCCATAATAATGTGTATGTAAACCCATATCCCAAATATCTTGCCAAGTCTCAGGGTGTGCTACCATTAAGTCTGCTCTCATAAAGCCTCCCAACTTTAATTTGAAAGGTAAAGTTTTTATGAGTTTTGCATACTTTGCTAATTTATCTGGTGAGTCATTAATCGTTTCATCGTTTACTGAATAAGTATCGATTCCCCAACGTTCATAATTTTCAATAAGTTCTTCTCTAAGACTATCAATACATCTACTAAAATCTCCCCTAACTCCTAAAACAGGAAACGAACAGAACTTACATTTAAACTTACACCCGCGAGATAATTCTAATGACAATACTTCTTGTGGTTGTATATAGTCTCTATCTTCATATGAAACATTAGCATTGGGCATAGGGTAAGCAGGGTAATCTTTTGTGGCTTCTATTACATTGATTGTTACGCCTCTATATAATTGTTTTGTCATCTGCAACATATTGAATTCTTTTTTAAAGTATTTTAATAATTCAGTAATTGCATATTCTCCGTAACCAGTAACATAATAATCTAAATGATAATCTATTAATGCAGATATATTGTGAGACCCTCCCACAAAAGGTATATTAGGATATATTTCTTTAAGTCTTTTTATAGTCTGTAGCATTTCATTAACTTTTATACTTGCTTTGTCATCTTTTCCCATGACACCATAACTTAACGGAAACAAAACAGAAAGACCTATGCATATAGTATCTTCTCTAACTCGTTGATGAAAGAATTTTAATATTTGTATTGGTGACCATGCCGGCCAAAAGTCTAAGACTTCGACATCATAACCTTCGTTTCTTAGATATGAAGCAATGCGATGTGCGCCGTGGGCTCTTTTGACACTCGGCCATACTGACGAGTTTAAATCATCACTTGCACTTTGAATAACGTCAGCCGCATCATGCCTATCGAAAGATCCACCTAAAATAATCATGTGACCTTTAGACACGATTATCTCTGGATTGATAAGAAAGGATTAATTATGTATTGACCTGTCTCACTGATGAGACCTTTTTCTAACTCATCAAACATTTCATCTGTTATATATCTTCTACGCAATTCAGATTTTTCAAATCTGCCCCATAGATGAACTTCTACAGGAACATCTCCTTCAAGTTCTAGTATAGCATAGCAACGATGTCTGCCTTCATGTCCAGTAACTCTTGTTGGACGAGTAAAGTCTGGTGGTTCATCTTCCCATCCATCTGGTATCTCTATACTTAAGAATGGACTGCCGATGCCTTCTCCTGACTTTATCTTTTGAACAAGTTCTGGATAATTTTTTGATCTATGACCTTCGGGCAAAGGCTTTGCTAATTTTAAAAATGTAGTAGGCTTCATCATTGTTCTAAAACCCATATAATCTACGTTAGAGTTATTGGGTGTAGAGCCTAAGCCTCGTTCATTGTCTACTTTATATTCGTCTAATGCTGATACACTTGCGGGTACAGGTGCGTCTGTAGGCAAAAAGAATTTGTGTTTACCCTTAGATGCTTTTTTAAGTTTGTATGCAGGCATTGTTTTATAGTCAGGTATTCCTGCAAAACCTTCACTTAAAAATTCAAATGCTCTCATATATGTTGTCCTAAATCTCTGTCATGTGTTGCATCATATGTTGCGGCATATAATGTATCATAACTAGCCGCTAATACATCATTACTTGGTGTAGTAAATTCATGCTCAAACTTATTTATGATCGATCTTTGAATTGGACCATTCATTATATCACTTATTAAATAATGATTTTTCATTTTTAAGACTTCATGGAATATTCTTCTATCATTATATATTGATGCACACATAATGTTGTTATTATTACTAATCATACGTGTATATAATTTAGGAGTGGTTACCATCAAAAAACCTTCTTCAAATGTCTTTTGTTTTTCTTTCCACATATAAGGTTTTTCTTGTATGTGGTCTTTAAAATATTTTCGCATAAATGCTGTAACATACGTGTCAGTTGTTATCCAATTACCATCTGAGGGTAAAGAGTATGTTACTCCATAGTGACTTCTTTTACTATCAATTTCAGCATGAAGTTTTTCTTTCATTTTTATCGTGTCATGCTCGTAGTATGTTAAACACAATAACAACATATGAGGTATAAAGTCTCTGACAAACATTTCATTACCGTTTACTCCATACATAACAATGTCAGGTTGTTTATCTTGTGATGATACTTGTTTGCATGTTGGTAATATTGATTGCCAACGACATGAAGAATCTGTAAGATATTTTATACATTCTTCTGTATTTTCTTTTGTGTGCCATGTATAATGATGTGTATTAGGAAATCTTTCTTGTGTTTCTTTAATACATCTTAAATGTACTGCGCCTGCATCACACGGAGAAATGTCATATAACAGTTGTAAATCATCGTAGAAAAACAATGACTGAACACAAGAATCTATGCCTTCACTTAAAGAACAATATCGTAACGGGTATTGTTCTTTGATAATGTCTGCATGAGATTTCATACATTCATATATGTATTCAGTTAGTTCTTCACTATCCCAAATCTCTTGCTCGTAAGCATCTCTTGCATCTTGTAAGTAATCATAAGGAGGAATAAAAGATTTGATGTGATCGTAAAATGTTTCATCTGCATCAAATTCTCGTTCATATTTTAATTTTGTGCCATCTAATGCAGTAGTGTTTGTAATATCTTCTTCTTTGATAGTCATATATGGCAGATAATTTGAAATCTCTATGCCATATTTGTCGGCTACAAATATCTTATGATTTTGAAAATAGTCTAATGATATCTTATGAGTATCTTTAGTGAGTTTGATTGCAAAGAAATTACCATTTTCATTATCAAAACTAAAGTTCTTACATGCTTCTATGATGTCGCCTTCGATTAAGTAACCACAATATAAAACAAGATGATCATTATCTTCATATACTTTAACATCATCTTCATGTATAAAGTACCAATCGCCATATTGTTTTATGTTTTGCGATTTTGTAAATTTAGACTTGTCCTTACAAAGAAAAAATCTCATTATCCCCAGCCAAAATCAGCATCGTTGTCCTGAGCAAATTTCACTATTTTAATTAGTTGATCTATGTATTGTTTTACTTGATTATCAGTAGTACCCATGTTATATATCATCGGGCCTTTTCTGCCTATTCTATCCATGCCATCTTGGTCTTTATATGTACCTATTTCTCCACCTGATTGTGATCCAGGTTCTGCGTATTGTGATGAATCTGAATTTTTTAATTGAATTAGTTTACGCATAAGAGCAGGCAAATCTTTGTTATCAATATGTCCTGAATAGTCTTGTTCTAATCCTAACATATCAATAATTTTAAATGCATTAGTATTGCTAACATTCATTTCAGGAGCATCACTTACAAACTCAAGTCTATCTCCTTTCCCTTCGCAGTAATCACACATTGCTTCGTCATAGTATTTGTCTTTACCTGTTCCATCACATACCCAGCAATCTACATTTTTGCGTTCACCAAAGTGACTCATATCATGTATAGTTCTGCCCTTTTCGTCTTCATAGGACTTTGACACTGAGAAGTCAATGCTTTCATTCAGTTTTCTAAAGTCCCTAGATTTCATATTATAGATCGCCGGTAGTAATTACAACAGAATTATATATTTCTGATTGTGGTTTAGCAAAAGTTGCTGTATATTTCCAATTATTACCTGTATAGTGTACAGATTCTGTAGGGTAACCTTTGTTACAATCGTTATCACATGTCACGTGTGCTGAATTACTCCAGTAACCGTATGTCATTGCAAAATTACCGTTGCCTGGATCAGGTTGATCTACTGATGTAGGTGGAGTAATATAACATGTAAAGACTGTTCCTGAAGGATCATGTGTGTTAGACTGTAAGTTTACAGTTTCTCCTACGGCTACAGTAGTTGTAACATCTTTCTTATCTACTGCAAATGTTTGATTACAATTGAATGCTTGATCACCTTTGTTAGTAACTTGCAATCCTAATGTAACTGGATCACTGCCAACTTTTGCAACTGGTGTTTGACAACCTGCGAATGCAAGTAAAATTACTACTATTGCGATTGCCCCAAATACGTATTTTTTCATTTAAATATCCCCTTTTGTGAATTGTTTCTATTATCTTTATATTTAGCAGTGGGTAACTTGGTCTTCTTTTTACCATAGACATCACCGATCGTATGAAGGCGTTTCCCCTGCTTTGTAGAACTATATTCTACATCAGCCTCTGTTATAAATTCTGTTGCTCTCATTAGTCTTTCCCTGTTGGCTTTTCGCCTGTTAAGTACGGCTTTGAGAACCATAGTTGAAACCATTCAGGAGTGCCCGGTTGAATGTTTTTCTCTTTCATTATTTTTGATATTTCACTTGCAGTCTTTGATATATTTGAACCCATCGATGCACTTGTTGCACCTTCAACATGTACTGGTATTTGATAGTTATCATACACACCAGACAATCGTTTAATGTCTTCTACTTCATCGACTTTTTGATATAAGAATTCACTTGTTCTAGGTAACTTTTTACCTTCAGTTACTTTCTTTTTACCGACGTTTGGTATTTTGTTCTTACCTGTAAGTAATGGTCTGCTAATCATTTCTTTTAGTTTACCGTCACCAACAAGTCTGTCATATTTAGGTTTTTGTATTGCCCAAGAGCCGTTCTTCATAAAGAAGCCCATTGCTTTTAATTGTTCGTTACTATAACTTCCTGTTAATCTTATATTATTTAAGAATACAAGTTGACCATAGTTAGGTTTTGATTTCTTTTTCTGTAGTTCATAGTATGCTTTATCACCTAGACCTTCAAATATTATCTTAGACATTATAGCATGAATTTGATTTTCACGCAACCATTTATTTGATTTAGTATATTCGTTAAAGATAGGTTTTAATTGAGGGAACAATCCATATTCTTCATCAAAAAACAGTGATTTCTTTTCGTCTTGTTTTAAATTGATTTTTTTAAAATTACTATAGTTTGGATCAATTATATATGCAACACGATTATTAGCAAAGTAAATTAGCATCTTATTTTCTTTTTTACCATAGTCTAATATATAACGTTCAAGGTCCCAGGGTAAATTTAATCCTTTCTCTCTAAAGACACTCATCATTGATGAGTATGGGCTTCGTTGTCTCACTAATTTACCATCTACTCTTTTCTTTGGACCGTTGTCATTAGATATAGGATTTAATGTTATCATGTATCCAGTTCCCGGAGGTAAAATTTTATCAGGCATACCAGAAGAGTCAATACCTATTCCATCTGGCATTTTAAATTCTTGTATAGTTTTAATCCAAGGCTTGCCTTTATTAGTTAATTTAGAACTCGGTGCTAGTGCGGCTACTTGTCTTGGTCCCCATGTTTTTGTGGGTATAGCACCCATTGCCTTCAAATTTTTCTTGGGTATAATTTTATCTGCATTAGCCAACTTAGGTCCCATATTTAAAAATTTAGAAAAAGGTACTTGAACAAAAGTACCAACTTGACTGTTACTTGATCCTATATTCCCAAATTTTGTATCTGATTCTGGTTTTACTATTAAAGTCATATCAGTTATTGTAGTCCAATTATTATCATTAGATGCATCAATGTTTATATCTTTAAGACTTTCTTTATATTCTTCATTATATCGACTATATTTTTTGGTTTCTGCTTCATCAGGCGATGCGAATTTACTTTCTGCTCTTTCAAATGCCGCTCTTCTACCTTGCCACATGTATAGAGGATTACTAATGCCAATTTTTGCAATACCGACAATATCAATTCCATATACTTTCGGCACACTACGTTGTTCATCTGTCATTTGTTCTGAAGTGACATCTAAAAAGTTTATAAAATCTCCTATGCCCTTAGTCTCAGCATTTCTTTGTTCTGCTTTTTCTTGTAACCATCGATATAACTCTGGATTCTTCTTTGCCTTTCCTAAATAAGTTCCTTCCATGTATGTCTCTATACCACCCTGGGGCATACTGTTTACACCTATTACACTAAAGTCTCGTTTAGTAGATACTAAATGATTATCGTCTAACTTTTTATCCATTAGTTGCAAATCTATTATACTTGCAAATGGATCTATTAACAATTTAACTGCTAATAATGGATTATTTTCTGTGCTTTCAAAGTTTACCGCAAATGCATCTTTGTTCCAAACTTCTTCATCGGCTTCCCAGTCTGTTTCATCACTTGCTAATTGTCGAATAGAGTATCCTACATCATTGCCCATTCGGTCTCGGGAATGATCACTATCTCTATGGGCTTGTTTAATCTCTCCGTGTTCACCTCTTAGGGGATTGCCTACTGGTGTAATAATATATAAATCACTACCGTCTCTGTTTTTAAATGTATATACTCTTTCTGTACCTAGTTCAATTACATCATCTTCAGATATATTTTGTGTTCTATAATCTCCTATCTCTGCACTTTTTTCACTGATTAATTCTTTTAAGTCAGGTAAACGTTCCATTAGTTTATTATATGCTGGAGTATTGGGTGTTATTGTGCCTGATGCTCTGCCTAAATGAGCCTGGTGAAGTTCTTCCCGAGTTGTATTTATAAAACGATCCTTCTCTAGTTCTCCTTGAACCAATTGAGTTATACCTCTATCATTAAAAGCCGATATAGTACCATAATCATTAAATGTAGGTTTGCCATTCTTTAATGCGGTTTCTTTCTGCGGGTCGTAAGTAAATAAAGTATAAAATTCTCCTTCATACTCCGGTTGATTAGGAATAATATATTGTTTTTCAACTTCAGGAGATGTAGAAGGAGTATCTTCTAATGTAAAGTTGTCCATCTGTACAGAATTTGTTTCTACATTACCTTCTTCATCCGGCTTAACAGCAAGTGCAGGAGGGGGTACTTTAGGATGAATATTTTCATCTCTAATCATTCGTCTTAGTTCAGGATAATATTTAAAAAAGTCAACAACTTCTTTACCAGTTAATTCACTACTTTGTTTTCTGATTTTTGTATCAACCGGTTCAAAGTCTCTGTTCGGATTATTATCATCTTTATAATTACCATATCGATCTACAGGTTCAGATTTATATAAGTTGTTTCTCAATCTTCGTATAGTAATCTTATCAATCTTTCCGTAGTTGCCTCTTTGATCTTTTAAACTCAAACCAACAAAGAAGGTATCTCCTAATTCACCAAAAGGATTTTTTTCTTTTGGTCTAACTTCAAACTTAGGTAACTCATGTGTTTTTCCTGGAACTGGACCATACTGAAGTACTTCAACTCTGTCATTTATCGTTTCTTCAGTAGGATTAAACAAGTATTCAGGCATGCCGTTTCGTGTAATTTCTCTGCCTTCATACGGTGTATATGCTGTTGGCTCTCTATCTGTAGCATCAATAAAACTAATATAGTCATCCATATGTAACTTTCTTAATTCAGGAAACTTCTTTAATACATGGTGTGCTTCTTCATTACTAGCAATTTGTGTTTGGTTTCCATTTGCGTCTGAATGATACATTTCTATGTACATAGGTTGTTCTGGTGACCAACCAATTGCATAACTTTCGCCATCTTTTGCATCTTTAGGGGTAACTATATAATTACGCATAGATTTAACTTCATTGGCGATTGAGTTGTAATAGCCACGATTTTTTTTCCCACCAGGAACTTTTACTTTACCATAATCTCTTATGATATTTGTCGGATATTCTTTTACTTTTGGTTTTACTAAATTAGTATCTTTGTAAAAATCTTTTAGTTCTGGGTTTTGTTCTAAAAATGATATAGATGGTAAAAAATCTAATGCTAGTTCTCCCCGGTCATCTGGTGCTGAATATAATCGTTGTAATTCAGGTTGCATTTCAGCATCACCATACAATTCACCCTGTGTGTTATGCAATGTATGATTATTATTTTTACTAATTCTGCCTACTCTATCTATATCCATCGGCTGAATAGAATCTACTTCGCCTGTCGTTATGTTTCGGTTGATTATTGTAGCAGTGCCTTTTTCATTGTTTGTAATATAATCTCTAACAGGTTTACCGTCAGATGTTATATGACTTTTAATTTGAACGTTGCCTTGATTGTATAGTTTATATGGTAGATATCCGGCAACGTTTCTTAAAGCCTCTTGATAATATTCTTTTTGTTCTTTTGGGTCTGCACCAGAGTCTTTTAGTTTTTTCTTAGCCTCTTTAACATATTTTTGTACAGTAGGACCATATAGTTCAACTAACTCAGGATGCTCTAGTGTAAGTTCATATGGATTTAAAGTGTGATATCTTTTGCTAAGTTTTCCTCCATCACTCTCATCTGTAAAAGGACTAGTACGAGATGCTTCTATTTCTAGTGGGCCGCCGCCGCGATTCCATCTGGTATCGTTATTAATTCTTATAGAAGTTTTGTGACCATGTTGATCAGTCATAACAATTATATTACCATGCTGTTCTATTTTTGCTTTATTTTTTGTATCAGTTACAATAGGATCAGATTGAATATTAGCACCTTTAACTCCAAACTTAGTTACAAGTTCTGGGTAATTATTAAACAAATCGTGTTCTTGTATAGTATTCAACTCGCCACTACTATATGAAGTAGTATCAGATAAATTATAAACTTTCATACCGTCATCAGTATTTTCCATACTGTAAAATTGATCAGTCTGATCAGTAGGCTTCATCAAGTAATAGGGCTTGTCATTTTTTCTGTATTCTTCTACATTAAAGTTTGAGCCTTTATAAACTCTCTTAGGTTTTTGTAACCATACAAGTCCGAATTTTTCTGCTTGTTCTTGGAACGCATCTTTTAGAGCAGGATAGTCAGTTACTAGTTTAATTAATTCTTTATCTCTAAGATAAGAATCTTTTTCATCTGCTACCACACCATCTTCAAAGTGAAATTGATATTTTTCTCCTGGATGCTTAGGCTTACGTGGCATAAACATATAGAGTGGACCTCTACTAGTATATGAAGCAAAGTAATTATGACCGCGTGTTGCGGCTGTACACCAACGAGTTCCTCTACCATAACGACAAGATGCTTCTTTATCGTTTGGTCGAACAATTAATATACCTTTTTCATCATAGATTATATCTGCGTTATATTTTTTCTTCTTACCTTGATCAGCATCGATTAAATCGTCAGGATACTGCTCCATATCATTTGAAAACGTATCAAAATCTTTGTAATGACCAATATCATTATTATCTAAATGATGTTTGATTTTTAATCTATGAAATTTATCTAAGAAGGTGGCAATAGTTGATTCTACATCTTCCAAAGAATCATCATTGTTAATATATGTTCGTGCTAACCACTGTACATAATTTTTGTTTGAAGTAGGATCTGCCGCTTCAAGTTTATCTAAGATTTTAACAGCAAGTTGATTCTTTAAGATGAAAGCCTTTTCTTTTAACTTTTCTTTTTTTGCTTCTATCTTTGCTAAGTCTTCAGGAGATGCATCTTCTGGTTTAGGAGCATGAATAATTGCTTCTTCTGTTTGACGGAGAGCATCTACAATCTTTTTAATTGCTGGGTCTAATGCTAATTGCCCTGGGTTTTGCATGACATCTTTTGAATATCGTGCAACCAAAGGTTCACCTATCTTTTTGACTGTGATGTCTTGCTTATATTCTAGTATGAGGTTTTCAAATTGACTAGAGAGCATGTTTACTCCCTATTGGTCTTAAGTGTGCTTCGTATCATCCATTGATGTTTATTATGTGCATCCAAACGTTCTGCGATAAAATTAGAAATACCATATTGCTTTTCGGCTTCTGATACATCATAGGTTGCATTTAAATGCTCAATAATAATTTCATTGTCTCTATACAATTCTGCAAACATTAGTTCTGCTCTAGGTATTTTGTATTGATCTGGTATTAATGACAGTTCTGAATAACGTCCGATTGAGCCTGGAGTATATGCTTCTAGTGTACGAATGTATTCCGCAGTTCTATCGATTGCGTTTTCATAGACTTCGTTATTTAAATCATCAAAGAATTTGTGATATTGTGGAAAATTAGAACCTTCGATATTCCAATGAAAGTTTTGTGCTTTTATGACAAAAGCATATGATGTTGCTAATAGTATTTTAAGGTTCTCTGAGAGCATTATAATCGTTCCTGTTACTAGTATTTATCGATTAGTTCTTCGATGGTTGTTTTTACCTTAATCACAGGAACGTATGTTGCACCCAGTTTTTTGTATGCATCATATCTATGATGTCCATTGACGATATAACCTTTTTCATCAACAACTATAGGTTTGTGTTTACCTTGCTTTAACATCTTAAGAGTTTTCTTTACAAGACCCTTAACACGTTCAGTTTGTACAGGTTTTAGTTGAGAAAATGCCATATATGTTTCTTCGATGTCTTCGTCTTTAAGGTCATCAATATTGAGTTGTGGAAGTTCATCTCTAGCCCAATGTTTATCTTCTACAAATGCTAGTTCTTTTTGTTTTGCTGGCGCCAAACTATTGTTTGGTTGATTAGACTTGACACCCGGGCCAATCGGTGATAGTATATGACAGTGTTTTGCTTTTTCGCCATTGATGATACTAGCAACCCATTTTTCTGTTCCCATTACTATATCTGCATCAATTGCTACCGCCGGCTTAGTAAGAAATCCATATTGTTTAATATATTTTTCATAGCCTAAATCTGATACTGAAGTTGCTTGTGTTTTAGGAATAGACATTTGCCATGTCTCATTAATTTGATTAATTATGTTTTGTGGCAATCTTGTGATCAATTGTAAGTTGTCTGTGTTTTGAAGTAGACCATAGTTATCTAAACGTCTGAGTCCTTTGTACTCCATATCACGGATAAAGTTTTCTCCTTGATCAATATTATTAATATATTTTTTTAATACTTCTTGTTGTAAATCTTCAGGCCAATCTTTATCATTCATCATGTCAGACATTCTAGCATGATCATTAAACATTTCTTGTTGTTCTTCAGTAGTTAAAGACATTTGTCTTTGGACTGGACTATTATATTTGAACTTGTCGTTTTCTTCTTCGTATGTTGAGGGGTAGGGCAAACCTAGTGATGAACCACCTGCTCCAGCAGATCCGGGAGTTCCTCCTCCTGCTGATGCTCCCATACCTTCTTGCAATTCACGTAATCGCATAAGATAATTTAATTATGAGACCTTGATTTTTAATGAAGTATTTGCGTGATGTTCGCCTGCGCCGACAATGTATAGTGTGAATGCACCCACACCTTCTAAAATAATTGGGTCAATTCCTTCTTCGACTACGGGGTCTTCTCTTTCAAATTCTAATACTGCTTCTTCGCCAGTATTTACTTCTTTAGAAATTACTTCTTCGTCACAATGCAATTCAATATACCACTTGTCAATTGGTGCAATCTCATCAAGAGGATAATGTTCTAAAACAGTTATTTTAACTGATGCTCTTTTAAGATATTCTTCAAAGTGTACACCATTAGCAAATACACACTCATCGTTAAGTGGTACTATATGTTCAGTTGGTGTGTCTGATTCTATTGCGTTCTTTAAAAAACCGTCGAATGTCGATTCTTGTATGTCATCAGTGTAAATATTATCTACCATTATTTTTCTCCGGGTGTGTTGATATAGTCGATATCTTTAATATCGTCATCGCCAGGACGTCCATCAAAATCAACATCGCCTTTACCTAAGTCAAGTCTCATTTTGTGATTGCCGATACGTCTTTTTACCTCTTTCATTTTTGCTTCGTCACCTCTTTCTTTTGCAACCATATAAACTTGTGTTAATTGTTGTAACTGATGACTTTGATCATAAATTTTTTGTGCTTGATGATGGTTTAATCCTAATAAACCACCTAGTAATATAATACCTGCTAGTGCTTTGCGAATGTTTCCATTGCCTTCTGCTAATTCTTCAGCAGAATAATCATGTCTTGGTCTACCTTTAAATTGAACATCTGCGTCGGGGTACCCAACTTTAATAGCACGTTCATATTTGTTCTTCTGATTCTTTTCAATCGGAGTAGGGAATGCTAACTTACCGTCGATATACATTAAGTATACGATGTCATCATACATTTCCATTACTGAACCAATGCTTGATTTTGTAATTCCGGATTCGTCTACGTCATCTTTTTTAAATGGTGATAGTTTGCCGTCTTTATCTCTCTTAGTTGGTTGAGGTAGTCTGTCACCTAATGTCTTTTTCATGTGTTGAAATTCTTTATTGGCTGCATAATCTGCCGCAGTAGGTTGAGAGGTTGGTTTACCGTCTGCGCCAATAAATCCATCAATGTATTTTGGAGTTTCTTTTAGTTTTTGATCTGTCTCTGGGCCTTTGTCATAATGCTGAGGTGATCTTTTAGTAGGATGATTGTCGTAATACTTAGGTGATCTTTTAGCAGGTTGATTATACATTCCTGTATCTTGAGGAGTAGTTTTTGATTTTTTTGGTTGTTTTCTGTCTTTAAAGATTGCATCAAATGCATCTTGGTCATACATTCCTTCGTCTACTTCTTCTGATTCTTTGGTAATGGGTCCCATTGGCCAGGCTTGGAGTGGATCTATTCTTTTCCTCATTAATGGTAGTATTTCTCTTACTTGATCTGCTAGTTGATTACCGGAAAGGGCGTTGGTTTCTGTATTTTCCCCCGGTACCCCATGATAACGCATCGGGCGCCTAAATGTAAGCCTCGATTTATTTTCGCCAGGTTTGATATCACTTATAAGTTCTATAATTTGCTCATCAGTATAACCGTTTTCGATAAAACTTTTTAGCAGAGCATGTCCTTTAAACTGTCCATCATACGATCTGCCATAAATGCCGGGAGTTCTTATCTTTTTAGGTACCATTGTTGTATATTCTGGTGGTCTTTCACTCCCAGTGAATAGTTTACCCTGTCGAGTCGCATCTTCTGATTCTGTTGCTTTGACACAGTTGTTGACAGTCTTGCCAAACATCTTTTTAGTGCCTTGCTTTTTGTAGCCTTTCCAACAACGTTGACCTTCATCGATTTCTTCTAATTCTTCTACTTTATATTGTAAGTCACGTACAAAGTCTTCAAAAGGTTCTTCTAATTTGTATACAGCAGATTCTAAATTGTTAAATGCTTTTCTTACATCGGCTTCATAATAGTTAAGTTCTATTTTTGGAAGACCTATTGCTTCAGCAATGTCACGTATCTTACTAGAAATTTCCATAACTAAGTTATCGTGTGATAGATACTTTATGTTTTTTGTTATGTCTCGGATTGCTTGATTGTATTGGCTCCTAGAGTCCCTTCTAGTTCCCAATATTGATTCAACATTTTCTAATTTTGCTATAAGTTCTGCTGAAGAATTTTCTGCTATTTCAACGTTTTCGTTTAGTCCTCGTAATATCGAACTCATTTATCCTACTCCAGATGTTGACTGTAACTGACCGCCCGGGTAACTTGAACTAGGTCCGCCATATGGTTCTTTGTCTAATTTGTTTCTAGTATTGATACGATCATCTGCACCGTTACCATATGCGGCAACTTGATCTTCATGCATTTGCATTTCATACTGTAATGATTCATTAACTGAATTGAGATAGTCATTTGCTAGAGTAATGTAAGACTGCATCCATCCTTTGATACCTTCTTCTTCACTTCTGTCTTTCAAGCATTCCATAATCTCTCTTGCATTTTTTGCTGTTGCAAAGAGATCAGCCTTAGCCATTTTAACTTCGTGGTCTACTCTGCTTTCACCGTGTGGCACAAAGCCTGACTTGCGATCTTTACGACCTGCACCCGGAATAACAAGAACTTCTTTTTCCATCACATCTTCTTCAGTAACGTTGGCTTCTTTAAGTTTCATTTGCTTACGTGCTTCGACAGAATTAGCATATTTGCCCTTTGATTGTTTACCTGTCAGTAAGTTTCCAGCCTTCTTCCCACCATATATACTAGCATTACGTGATTGTGTACTCATGGGAGAATCTACAGTTGCAACTGATCCTGATCCTGTTGCACCAGCAGATGCGTTTTCTGTTATTTCGTTAAACTTCATTGATGTCAATCCTTTGTTAATATAAGTATTTATCAATAAAGAGGAATAGACAAGGAAAAATGCCCCTTGGGAGAGGGGCATCTTCGTTCTTAGTTATATAGTTAGGATCTATATTTACGGAGCATTAACATCTAATGTGACGTTACCGTCTTCATTAGGAGTTAAATCTGAATTCAGACCTGCGGCTTTCTTGTTTTCTTCTTGTTGAACATACATAGGTCCGATGTTGTCGAGCAAGAACTGTTGATTTTCCATACAGAACACATATGATCCTGAATGTCTTAACAACACTCTTTTATCGACATATATTTTTCCACCAATGTCACGCCAGTTCTCACAGAAAGTCCAATCTTCTGAATAGTAACGATTTTGTCTGACAGCAGTGTCAAAATAAGTTTTAAGATATTGATCATAAACAGGGTCTAAGCCAATATCATTTTTGTATTGCTTCACAGCAGGATGACCGTTCATTTGCTCAAACACACCTTTCTTAATCAATAAGAAACCTGTACCTGCTTTAGATACTTCTTGGAATCCGTCTGGTCCTTCTTCAGCACCTTCAAATCCATTTACTACCCACTTGATCGGCATAGTCTTCATTGGATATAATCCACCGATGACATCAACGTCTTTGTTGAGTAATACTAGTAAGTGCCACGGCTCCCAACCAATGTCTGCATCAATAAACATTAAATGAGTAGCATCTGGCATATGTAAGAATTTAGCAGTCAATGTATTTCTTGCTCTACTAATCAATGATTCATTAACCATTGTTTCAAGTGTCCAGTCAATATTTAACTGACGAGCAGTATTTGCCCATTTGATGAATGACATAAATGTTGATTCAGTAAGCATACCACCGTAACATGGCATTGCGATATGTACTTTAGTAGTACGTAGAAAATCTACATTAACTTGTACTTGACCGTCTTGCGGCGCTTGAGGGGGATTATCATTAATTTCTTCAACTGCTTCTTTCAGTTGATCTAATGGAATATTAGCCTCTTCTTTTTTCTTGGTTGTTGCTTTTGTTGCCTTCTTAGGGGCGGGTTTTTTGCGACTTGGCATTGTTAATAACTCCTAATAATAAATGTAGTTGCTTGTATATAACTACTATTATTTACTGTAGGAATGCCGGGTCGAATTATTTTTCTTCGATATAATCAGCGGTTTCGGTCAAATCAGTTGTGTTCCAAAACGAATTAATATCAAGTTTAGGATCTTGTTTTCTTAATACTCTAGGTGCTTGAGTATCTCTCCAACCACCAAAGTATTCTTTAAGTTGAACTGCTTTGACATGTAATTTTTCTACCATAGACTCAGTGAATGGAAAGTTATTTTGATCTTCTGAGTCTTTATAATCTGAGATAAAATCAATAAGTTTTGTTGTATTATCAAATGCATCTTTTAGTTCTACAGGCATTAAACCTAACTGTTCCATATCAGCAAATTCTTCGTGTAACCCAAATAGTATTTCTTGTATTGCTGTTAAATAATGATCTTGTTTTTGTCTTTGTTCACTATAACGATTGTTTTCACGTTCTTGTTCTTTTTCTTTTTCTGCTCTAACTTTGTTGATGTCTGGAATAGGCTTGTCTACTTCTCTGCCAAAGCCTCTAAGTTTAACAACATTGTCTCTTTCTTCTTCAAAGAGTTCAAACAGTTTGCGATGTAAGTCAACTGACTTAGCCTTTTGTTCGTCTGTAGTCTCTTTAATCATGCCACGAATCTTGTTTAATGATTCACTGACATAATTTCTATTGTCTGCTGGGTCAAAATAGTTTATTTGTTGCAAGACTTCATCTATTACACTACCGCTATCAACAACATCTATAACTCTGCCACTAGCAAAGTTCCCCATGCGTTGGCCATGATGATCCATTTCTGGGTCTACGATATCTTCGACATTTAAATCAGATAACACATTATAGATATTGGCTTCTATTGCTTCTCTACTTTCAAATTCATCTGCATGTCCTTCAAAAGCATTTACTAAAGCATCAATTGCGGCATCTCTAATAATACTTCTCTCTTCACCTTCATTGAAGCCTTGTCTTCTACCGTTTAAGTTTGGTTTATCTGTTAATGGCATTTCAATTTCTCCACCTACGCCTATCTTTTGTGCATCGTGGTTCCAATATTGCTTTGATTGATCTGGATCTACAAATGCTTCTCGCAAGGGAGGATCATTTAATTCTCCTTGCATTAATCCATGAACATTTAGATAACTGCCACCACCAGTAATAGTTACTCTAGGTGCATCTAACATCACCTGAATTTCGTTTGCATCGTTTTGTGTAAATGCTGGGTACTCGTAGTGTTGAGTTTCTTGGTTAAACTCCCCTTGATCAAACGCAGGATCTATCATAACAATAAGTCTTTTTCTTTCATCTAAATGTCCACCATACCTTTTACCTTGCTTAAGAATTTTCCGTATAGGAATTCCTTTTTCTTGGCAGTATCTTCTTATCATTTTCATTGCTTGTTTTGTATTATACCTTGCTACTGGCTTATCTTCATTCATTGGCTCTGCATATGCTTGTTGTATTAAATCATTCATTGCATCGTCTACTTTTACTGTAAACTTTCTACCTTTTTTATCTACTATATCGATGTTATCAAATTTGTCATCAATATCTACTGTATAACCTTTTTGTTTTAAAGTTGCTTTTGTATATCTATCTCTATCATTGAACCAATCGATTACTAATTCACGTATACCAGTAGGAAGATCAGGTCTTGTATAATCTACTCTGTTGCCTTTATCATCGATGTATGCTAAACCTTCATTTAGACTCATACCTTGACTTAATAACTTTACTACGTTTTTAATTAATTTATCATTGCCTCTAATATTAGGGTAGATGTGGGTTACAAATTCTTCTCGTTGTTCATCATTGAGACTAGGCCATGTCTCTCTGATTTGTGTAGCACTAGTAATGCCTGCAAACTCTTTGACTGGTAAGTAATCCATGTAACCTACTTTATTTAAAGGCTGTAAACCTTGATCAGTTATATGTTGAAAGTATCCCGGTGATCCGTCTTTCTTTGTCATGCCTGGCTTTGGATATTCATTGCGATCTTTTTCACTACGAACAAAAACGATTGAATCTTTTTCAGGATCATATTTGTCTGTGATTTCTTTTGGTACAAACGGAGACTTCACTTGTACAAATTCACCAGGCTGTACACCTGATATCTGTGCTAACTTTTCTTTGATTTTAAATGGGAAAGGTCTTTCTTTTTGATTGTCACTAGCGGCTACATAGACATCACTATCACCATACTTCTCTTTTATAGAGTTATAGAGTGCGGCGTGCCCTGCATGAAATGGATGAAATCCACCAGGCATAATAACAATATTTGCCATATTAGTAACTTACTTTTACGTATTGAACAGTGCCGTTTGCAAAATCGTCTATCTTTGCTCTTAAAAATACAAAGTTCCCTGTTATATTTGTGTAAGAAGTTGCATTTGAATTTGCATTAGCGGCATTGTTTGCTTCTGTTTCAAAAATTTTGAACCAGTCGTTTTCAGAAGGAGGATTAGAAAGGGCGCCTTCGACAATTAAATTACCTGTTACTTCTGAAAAATTGTATGATAGTGTTTGTAGGTCTTGATTACCTAAATAATAAGATGCACCTTGCACAGCATTACCTGTTACATCATATGGCTGAGCCGTGCCATCATTATTGTATGTAGTTTGGGGTAATAATGTAAGAATTGTAGACTGTGACATTATTATCCCCTTACTAATTCTACTATAACTGCTTCACCAACTAACTCTTGTGCAACTGCTTCTAACTGAGAAGCAATCTCATCAGTTATGATTGATTGACCGTCTGGAGCATCATCTTTTGCAATTTTGCTAAGTTTGATTGCTACCATGTCTTCGACTATTTTAGCCATAATTATCTCCGTGTTATAAGAGTATTTATGCTTATATAGTCTGTAGTTAAGATTATGGCGAGTCTGTACTCTCTACTTCGATAATACCATCATCACCTACTTGTGCAGTTTGTTTGGTCGTTGAAGCAAATGCAATATCTTTAGTATCATCATCAATCAAACACATCACATTGGCGTCTTTGATTTTTTCAAACAAAATCTTTTTACTCAACGGAACTCTTACAAGTTCATCGATCTTTCTTGCTAGTGGTCTTGCACCCAACTTAGAATCATATCCTACGTCTGCTAAATGATCGATAGCATCTTCACTAAAGTTAAGAGTGATGTTATGTTTTTCAATAAGTGCTTTTTGTAGGTCAGCAACAAATTTAATAACAATCTTTTTAACAGATAGTTGATCAAGTTTACCAAACTTACAAACCATGTCAAGTCTATTTCTAAACTCTGGCTTAAAGAAGTTCTTCATTGCTTTTTCATCTTCGCCTACTTTGTCTGTATCGCCGAATCCAATGTTTGAACGTTCACCGTCTGCACTACCTAAGTTAGATGTGAGAATAATTAAACAGTTCTTACATGATACTTGCTTACCATTAGACCCAGTAATCGTACCTTCGTCTAACATTTGTAAGAAGATATTAAAAATATCAGGATGTGCTTTCTCAACTTCATCAAACAACATGATTGAATGAGGTTGCTTACTCAAATCTGATATTAAACGTCCGCCTTGTACTTGTGAATCACTGAATCCTACATAACCCGGGGGAGGTCCTATCAAACTGCTTACACTGTGCTTCTCTGAATACTCGGACATATCGTATTTGAGTAGTGGCATATCTAAGTTACTAGACAGCAATTTAGCCAATTCTGTTTTTCCCGTGCCTGTCGGTCCTAAAAATAAGAAACTTGCAATAGGTTTAGTTTCGTTGCCGATTCCTGCAAACGATACATAAACTCTTTCGATTACGTTATCAACTACATCGTCTTGACCATATAACTTACTCTTAACATTAACATCTAAGTTAGTGATACGATCTACGTTGTCCCCTTTTAATTTATCAGCAGGGACGCCTGTGAACTTCTCTACTTGATCAAAAATCAATGTCTTAGTAATATCAACACCTTTGTTTTCTGCTACACGTTGCTTTGCACATGCGGCATCAAGTAAATCAATAGACTTGTCTGGATTTTTTCTTTCATGTATGTATCTACCAGCCATTTCAACTGCGGCATCGATTGCTTCTTCTGTGATATTGACATTATGGAAGTCATTTAATCTTTCTGATAAGCCACGTAAAATTCTGACTGTCGTATCTGTGCTTGGTTCATCAATCGAAACACGATAGAATCTACGCATGAGGGCTCTGTCTTTTTCAAATGATTCGTAGTATTCTTCCCATGTTGTTGATGCAATAACTTTAAGTGTACCTTTAGTAATAGCAGGCTTAATCATATTTGCAAAATCAACTGATCCATTAGATGTTGATCCAGCTCCGCCCATTGTATGTGCTTCATCAATGAACAAAATACAATTCTTTTTAACTTCTAAAGCCATAATGACTTCTTTAACTTTTTCTTCAAACTCACCACGATACTTTGATCCAGCAAGTAAGTTACCAATCTCTAATGAATAGACTTCATGTCCGTCTAAGAATTCAGGTACTTCTTTGTTAACAACTGCTGATGCAATGCCTTCTGCGATTGCAGTTTTACCAACACCCGGATCGCCTACCATCAATACATTTGCTTTAAAACGTTTTGCTAGAACATTAATAATATCATCAATCTCACTTACACGTCCTATGACAGGCTCTAGTTTATCGTCTCTAGCCATCTGAGTTAAATTCGTTGTGTATTCTGCTAAAATATCGTCTGCTTGATCAGAACTAATGTTTTGACTATCCTGATGTTTATAATTTTTTTGCCAAAATTCAATAAATTGAGTTTTATTCACGCCATACTTTAATAAGAAATAATGTGCATGGGTATTACCTTCAGTAGCAATCGATAGATATAGATCCATAGTAGTAACTTGTCTACGTCCGGTAAACAATACTTGTGTGACACCTCTATTCATTACACGTTCTAATGAATTAGTTTTCTTAGGTACACACTCAGGATCTTTAGACTCAATAGCATGTAGTCCATTTAGATATGCTTCTATCTCACCGATCATCAAATCAGTATCAACATTAAATTGATTTAATACTTTCTTAAATGGTTGATGTGTTACTAATGCATGAAGCAAATGTTCAATAGTAACGTATTGGTGATTATAGGACTTTGCAGTTTCAATTGCCCTAGAGATTATATTTTCAATTTCTGGTGATGTGTTCAAATGTTTTTTCCTCTATATAATATTATTTAGTTTTGCTTCAGGTCTTGAATATCTTTATATTTCTTAATTGAGTCAATGACACCTTGCTCTATTATATCTGGTATAATACCATTAAGCAATATTATTTGGTCACCGTAATTACCAGAAGTATGATTAGGACCTCTTCGATCAGCAATTGGCATTCCTTGCTCTCCTAATTTAATGCTTGTTCCTGGCTGTGTCCCTGATTTTACTTTAACTTTTAACACTTTTCCAGAAATAGTTGTAAAATTAAAAGAAGTGCCTACAATTAAATCTAAAACAGAAATGTTATGGTTACATAGCAAATTGTTTCCCATTCTTTGAAACCATGAATCTTCTAACACGTTAAAATCAATGATTAAAGATGTTCCTTGTTGAACTATATTATCATATCTTGTTTGTTGCCCAGTCTGTACACCTTTAGGTATATTAACTTGCACTACCTTTTTGCCTTGAGGAGTATTTAATTCTAGTGTTTGTACATCTCCAGTATATGCTTGTCGTAAAGTAACATTTAAATGTGTACGATACATTGGTTGCGGTTGAGGCCGCCTAGTGCGTTGAGGACGTTGTCCAAAAATATCACCAAAAATATCTCCAAACGGACTGTCTGAACTAAATGGATTCCCTTGAAATTGATTAAATGGATTTGGATTATCATACTCCGAACGTTTCTGTGGATCACTTAAAGTTTCATATGCTTTTTGAACTTTTTTAAATTCTTCTTCATTGCCACCTTTGTCTGGGTGATGTTTGCCCGCCAGTTTACGATATGCTGTTTTGATTTCTTTTTGATCGGCTTGCGGTGAGACACCTAATGTTTGATAATGGTCCATGCTATATTATAACAGCCACAATGATAGAAGTCAACAGTAATTTGCCCGTTACATGCCGGCAGTTGCTTGGAGTGCTTTGATATATTCGTCTTTGGGAGTTTCAGATTCTTTGTAATCTAAACCTGCTTGGAGTCTCATTTCATTGAGTTCTTTGTCAATTATTTCTTCTTTTTCGATTTCGTATTTAGCCGGATTTAAGATAATTTTTTGTTTCATAATCTCTAGTTCCATTGGGTATTCTTCAGTATCAATGTTTAAAGTATATTCTTCAACAGGCATACCTGTTAGTGTTTCCATGTCTTTTATTAAACCCACCAGTCTACGTGCTACCCATGAACGTCTTTCCATTTCAACAAATACTAACCATTTGTTTGGCGACAGTTCCCCATCTGAAATACTTGCATCTAAAATGTAGTCATAACCTCTTTCAAACCATGTCACTAAATCTTCTGCGACTAGTTTTGATTTAACCATAAAAGTTACTGTAACGATATCTTTATCAGTACCCATTTTAGCGGCATACTCATCTACAGATACAATAGGAATAACTTGATTTTCCATGTCTAAGTAGTTTAAACTTTCAGATAGAATAGTCATTATATTTGAAATGCTCCTGAATCAGCAGGTGCATCCATTGTAACATCATCGGCTGCCATCATATCGTCTGCGCCTGCATCGTCTTCTGATTTTGTTTGCTCTAAATCATTGTCATATGCATCTTCAATTTCTGATAGATCAATTGTGTCTTCTGCAATGTCAACACTACCTTCTTTGATGTCATCCATTAATTCAAAAGGTATTTCGATTTGCATAAACCAAACTTGATTCTCTTGCATTTTAGGATAACGACTTCCTGATTGAAAGTCTTCGTATGATGTGACTGCAACAGGAACTTCGATCTTAGATTTCATCATTTTAACATTGCAACCGATCGTTGCAAGTCTTAGAGTTGCTCTTGGATCAGGCATTAATTTATAAGGCCACATAAAGGTACATTTACATGAGTAACGTCCTACATCGGGTCCTTGAACTAGTTCGCCGTTGATCCAATTCCTATAAGCATAGATATCTGCTTCATCTAAAACTCTTTCAAAATCCAGCAGAGTATTCATTGAACCATCAGACATATAGATATTTTTAATAGTATCTACTATACTGACGAAATCAATGTCCTTAAAGAATGTGTTTGCTTGTTTGGAAGCAAGTGCGTCACCTGTAATTGCTTTAGTCATACTAGTATTTATCTTAATGGAAGTGCAAAAGAATTTTACGATCTGTTCTTCTGGTGCTAGTATTTATCATAAAACAGCAATTCCTCATCCACTGAGTTTTTACTCACCTAAATCCGGTAAGTATTTAATGAGAATACAATTTCTCAATTCATTTTAAAATATAGGAATTATATATGAGTAAACGCAAAACAGGCGCATTAAGGAAAAAACATGAACCATACAGACACAGGGAAACACAACACTCAGCCGAGGACACGTTCTACATGAACTCCTCAAAATCCATCGACTTTAGCAAGTATAGAAAAAAGCAACAGTCACGTAGACCAATCGAATTAGTGCCCCAGAGCATAAATCAGGAAAAATATATTATAGCATTAAATGACCCTGAAATAGATATCGTTATGGCTAGTGGCCCTGCTGGAACAGGTAAAACCTACTTAGCAATGTTGGCGGCAATGAGAGCATTAAGATCGGGTCAATGTGATAAGATATTATTAACACGCCCTGCTGTTGCTGTAGATGATGAAAAACATGGTTTTCTTCCTGGCGACTTAAACTCAAAAATGGAACCGTGGGTAAGACCTTTATTCGATGTGGTACGTGAATATTATTCACAAAATGAAATCGAATACATGTTAAAGGAACAAATCATAGAAATTACACCTTTAGCATTTTGCCGAGGCAGAAACTTCAAGCATTCATGGATTATATTAGATGAGGCTCAGAACGCAACACCGTCACAAATAAAAATGTTAATGACTAGGATTGCAGAAGGGAGCAAAATCGTAATCAATGGTGACGTTGAACAGACTGACCGAAGAACACATGATAATGGGCTCCTCGACTTGCAAGAACGAATCGATCTACACAAAGTACCAGGTATGACAGCATGTACTTTTGATCGAAAAGACATACGGAGACACAAGATTATTGAACACGTACTAAAGATGTATCAATAATTTCATAGGTCCATATAAACCAAAAAGAAAGGGCCGTTCTAGGCCCTTTCACTCTGAATGTTTTTGCCCCTACAAGGTCTTTAATTTTCTATTCAGAACACTTTCAGCATATGCTGGATATACAAGATAAGGATGTGTATTTTGTTTTTTGATTTCCCATTGATTTTGTTTCTTAGCAAAACTGGAATAATACTCATCATCAAATCCTGCTTCAAAATAAGTATACTTTAATTTCTGATCAAAGTCAAATTTTAAATCTAATAAATCAAATATATTACTATTAAAAATTAATTTTCTATCTACCATTATATAATCTGTGTTATATAGATAACCATTAGGATTAATTTTTTTATTGTTTAATTGAAAATATTCTTTTACATCATCATTTAGATCATCATCAAAATCTGTCACTAAAGTCTGTTGCATATTATCTAAGTTGCATGATATAAGTCTTAAATTATTGGGATAGATATTGTGAATTTGTTGTTTTCGACAATTATCAAGGAAAAAAATAAGACCTTCTCCAAATGCACAATGACCAAATATTTCATGTATATAAATATCTCCCTTTGGTAGTGCATCATTAAAAATATCTACGTTTAATACTTCGATATTATTATTGTTTCTAAATCTACTTTTAAGGGAATAGTAATGCTGTTGATTGATTTCTAAACTATAGACTTTTGTTGCACCATACTTTAAACTTAACCATGTAAAGAATCCAGATCCAGCGCCGCAATCGACTATAACTTTATCTTTGGCATTTTCTTTAATATATTTTATGTATGCGTTTGTTCTATTACTGTCTAATAGCATTTCCCAAACATACATGTTGGGCACAGAATCATTCATGCTATTTTTTATTTTTTTTGACTTTCTTTTCGATTGGTGCTTCTTTTTCAAGTTGCTCAATTAGTTTAGGATAGATTCTTTTGTAGTAAGTAGACATCTGCTCAAATGTAGTATCATGGTTGTTACCTTCAATAACACATTTTTGAATAGAGTTATCAGAATAGTCCATGATCACATTTTTTGTGTTCATGTCTGACTTTTTAAGTTTGCGTGAAGTTTGCACCAATTCGTCTATCTGACCGTTTGGTTTGCGAATATATTGTATTAATAAGTATCTCATATCGAATATTTATACTGTTAAGAAGTCAACTCAACTAAAGTTGCGGCCAATGAGATTTCAGGGATACCTACTAAAGGCAGATTAGCAAGACCATTTCTAATAACAATAATGTTTGCATCACGTTCTTCATTACTTGCACCGAACAAGTCTAAGTTATCATACATCCAACGATATGTATCTTCGATTCTAGTAGGATACAATGCGATATATTGCATCAATTGTTGTCTTGCTTCGATTAAATTACCGCTTTTAAACAAGTTTGTTGCTTCGACTAAGAGTTCATCTTCACTCTGGCCTTCACTCTGAGGGGCCCTGAGAGCGCCAGAGCCGCTGTTTACTTGCAATTGATTGAGACACTTACGTAAGTCAGGATAAGTTGCACGAACATATGTATCTAAAACATCTAATTCAAACTCGACAGTTTCTGTGACTAAGACAGTTGCCGCTCTTGCAGTAAACTCTGTCATATCAGGCTTAGCAATATGATATTGATGACAACGAGACTTAAGTGCAGGAATGATCTTATGGGCATAATTACACGTGAGAATGTATCTTACAGTCTCATGGTATGACTCCATATCATTTCTTAAGGCTGCCTGCGAGGGCTGAGTTAAATAGTCAGCCTCGTCTAATAACACTACCTTGAACTTGCCAAACGGCATAGTCTGCACAAAGCCATTGATCTTTTCACGTAGCATGTCTATACCATTCTCACGTGAAGCATTGATCGTTAGCACATCATATTCTTCAACACCTAACTCATGTATAAGCAATTTTGCTAGTGTTGTTTTACCAGTACCCGGGTCACCTGACATTAATAGATGAGGGAAACTTCCTTCACTAATCCAGTTTTCTACTTGATTCTTTTGATTTTCATCAGTAAAAACATAACCGTCTACTGTTTTAGGACGATACTTTTCTACCCACAACTGATTCTTCATTGATACCTCATTGAGTTTGATTTAATACTGATATTATATAGGATTAATGAATAGATGTCAATCATTAATTGACGAAAAAGGGCAACAATGTGCCCTTTATTTTAGCCTTCCCAACCTGTGTCATCTTCGTCATAAACACCGTCGTTGTTTGTATCACATGCACGTTGCCATGCTATCATAGTGAAAGTTAAACCTTCTGACCATGGAATATATGCATTACACCAAGCATGTGATCCAACTGTATCTTCAGGATCAGTTCCGTTGTCTACTTCAACATAGTCTCGCCGACTAGTTTCCGGAAACACTTTAAACTGAATAGTTCTACCGTTATTATAAGATTGTTGACGATACAACAAATCTTTAGTAACATGAATCATTTCTCCTTCTTCAAGGGTCAATGTAGAACCGTCTTCATAGTTAATAACAGTTTGAGCAGTAGCACCGAATGAAACTAGTGCTAGGGTAAAAATAAAAAATTTCATATAGTCTCCTTTGATTTTTCAATTGTATATTCACATGAACATACACCTCAAGAACCTGAAAACTATGCTCCTTCTTTATCTCCATATGCCATGTTAGACTGTGGTTCATCACTTACTAACAAGCAATCTTTTGGGTCAACACAACGAATTGTTTTATCCCCTTCTTCGTCTGTAATGTTAATACCACGTGTCCAACGACCATGTGCTACCATTACATATTGACCTTCTTTAAGTTCAGTATTTGCTTGTGGGCCAATAGAGTATACTTGTGCCCAACGTGGTTTAATACCTGTAGATTTTTTATCATCATCTACTAAAATAATACCAGAGTCTAGTGTTTGTCCACCGAACTCCATACCATGTACAATAATCTTATCACTGATTGCTCTCAATGATTTACAATGTATACGATTAATATTAGATTTAAGTCCTATTGCCATTTATTTTTTACCCTTCTTTTTAGATTTCGGTTTTTCTGCTTCATAATTTTCTAATGCCGCTTTCTTAATTGCTTCGATATCAAAGTCTTCTTCAAGTTCTGCTAATTCAGCCTCTTCAGGGTGAAGTTCTCCCTCTGCTGGAAAACTATCTGGAGCCTCATCTGCTGATTTCATTTCAAATTCTTCAGGTTCTACTGGGGGAATAGGAGCAATTTCTGCTTCGATAGGCGCTACATATTCTTCTACACTTTCTTGCGCCACTTCTGCTACTGGTTCAACACTTTCTTGCGGTTGAGGTTTTGATTTTTCTACTAATTTATCTAACATAGGAGTTTCGATTACTCCAGACTCTTGTGTTTTTGCCTCTTTTTCTAATGCTTCAAGTTCTCTCTTTTGCTTAGGAGATAAAGGAGCATTTGGATTTGCACTTTTACTGAGGTTAGGATTTTCAGGACGATCTTGTAAAGTTACTGCCCCTGCTGTTCCTACTTGTGATGCATATGAATCTGCAACTCTTTGAGTATTGGGTCTTACTACATTACCTGCTTGATCAATTTCATCTCCGCGAGAATTAATTGCATTAATATTACTAACAGCACGTGTCTTTTCTTGTTTTGCAATCAAAGACGCCATGTCTAATGATTTTCCCCTTGCTGTTTTATATATTCTTCCCATAATGTTTTCCTATTTTAAAAATTCTTCGACATCTAAATCGTAATATAAACTATTTATACGGTGAATGCCGATCAAAAACAAAACAAAACTTGATACACTAGATCCTCTTCCGACACCCCATACAATATTATGTTCTCTCATTAAATCTACAAGATACTTCATATACTGTAATAGCAAGAACTGTCCTCGTTTTTGATACAATAATAATTCTTTACCTACACGTTGAAATTCTTCTTCATGTTTGCATTGTTCTAATAACCATTTAGCAATATCCAACTCTCTATATTTTTGAGGCATGTGCCATTTACTTCTCATTTCTTCATCAAAATCTGCAACTGACATTTGTGCTAGTGTATGTTCTATTAGATTAGGAACATTCTTAATTTCTAACTCAGGATCTATTTCTATCTTTGTGTCAGTAAATGTATTTTGTAGACCTTGATTGGGATTCTTCATATAGATATCTACTAAATCTCGTTCAGTATAGATAGGACAGCCATAGTAATCGTTAATCATAAAGTTTATTATACATTAATATATGTGATATGCAAGTCAAAAGGTTCAATTGTTGGTAGATTTTTTACCCTTTTTATCAAAGTTGAGTGATAGTTTTTCCCACTCATCGTTGGAAAATAATTTGACAATGTTATTATCATCTGTTATTGGTGCAGAGTGTTCAATACATAATGTATTACAGTTCCACCACTTATGATGATCTTGGTCTATATTGGTTTCTACTATTTCTGAAACTGTGCAAAAACGAACTCCTTCACTTAAGTTAGAACTCAATGTACAATCTGTAACTTTAATTCTTCCTTCGCAAATAGAATTAAATTTTTGTAATAGTGCCATAGAAATAATTTGATCGAATGGTTCGTCGGGTAAAACACATACTCTAATACCTGCATTTTTATATTTTTTAATTGCTGATGTGTTTTCTGAATTAATAAAAATACAATTGTTTAATACATACCCAACAAAATGTAGTAATCTGTCTAAAGCAATGTTTTGTTCTATGATGTCCTCTGTTTCTACTAGCATAGAAAGAGTCATAAGATATTCATTAAGTACGAAAGTATCTGCAAAGTGTATTGCAGTTGCAAAGCCTAAATCTCTTTCGATCCTGGTGCTCATGCTATTTCCTATCTACATGAATGTTGTCACCGATATCTTTTTCAGCAAACAATTTATCTAATTTTTTCTTTTGTTCATCTTTGTAACTGTTCATAATCATGTCGAGTTGATGAATCATAGGTTGATTTTGTATGCGGTGTGCAAATGTAATTTTTTGAGTGAGATCAGATATTGCTTCTTGTAAATCTTCGATACTCTTGTCTGAAAGATCACTTATAAATGGATGATGCATGCCTGACATAGCCTACCCCTTAGAACGAGTCTAGCCTAATTCTTTTCCAAATGTCATGGCCCTGTGTATACACATTACCTAATGCTGTGTTTGCAGTAAATGTATGATCAGATAATGATACGTTGCCGTCTGCTACTCCATTTGTACGTGATCGACTTACTGAGATTGCTGTGTTTGCACCACTAGTATTAATAGTACCGATAAAATATGTTGTATTTGCTTCTAATCCACCGGCTTGAAGTTCTATGTCACTGCCTGAAAATACGATAGGTTGATTTAATCCATATGATGCAACATTTGAAACAGTTGCCGCTAATTCTATTAAGTCTGTTGATGCAGTAGTTTCATGTAGATTGACAGTATTTACTGTGCTATCGAATGTTCCCGTAGCATAATAAACATGTTTGATTGGTGATACTTGCATTGTACTATTTCCAGTTGACAATGCTATGTTGCTACCACCTAATGTAGTACTTACTGTAAAACTAGTATTATCTTCGACAAATGTTACATAATAATCTGTACCCGCTGTGACTCCTCCATATACCGTATTGCCATTTTGTCCTGTAAACTCTACTGGCATACCTACATAAAAACCAGTAGTGTTGTCTGTGATCATAGTATTATCACTTGCTGTGCCAGTACCTAGACCTGCGCCAGTTGCTACAAAAACAGTTCCTGGGTTGCTATCTGCGGCACCAACTAAAGTAAAATCAGTGTCTCCTGTAGAAACAATAATATATTCTCTACCAATTACAAATGTTCCAGCAGTAACAACGTTACCCGTATCAGTTACTGTTTGTGGTTCAATAACTGTGGGGAATGCAGTAGATCCGTTTCTATCACCTACATAACCTGTAGGAATAATTGCTTCTCTTTCTTCGATTTGTGAGATTTGATAACTTCTATTGACTGGTTCTACTAAGATTGTATTACCGCAATCAACAGTAGAAAAATCATATACGAGTTTAGTTTGATCATATGGTGCTTTAGCAATTGCTAAGTTACCACTAACTGTTATGTTGTTTTCTAAGATGTCTCCGCTGTTGACAACTTCAGCCGGAAATATTAAAAATGCATCAGTGTTTGCAACAGATAAGTCTAATGTGATCGTGTGCTTTGTTGCAGTAGGTGCCCAACCTGCAAATTGAAATGTAGTATTTCCTGTAATAGTTGCAAATTGTACATCACCTAATGTACAATCGACTATGACTGTTCCTGATACATTGTTACCTAAATTATATGTAGTATTACGAAACGTTCTAATAGCGGCATTACTAATCAAAGTATTAGCCATGTTGTTGTCTAACGGAATACCACTTAACGCTCCTTTAAGTACAGCATTATTTTGTAAGTCTGTAATTTCTGTTGCGGCTGTATTTAAATTATCTTTGGTAGCCGTAAAATTATTTCTGAATCCCTGAGAATTGTTATTTTGTCCCGGGACAGGATAATTTCCGTCTATTCCGTTTGTATTAATTGTACTAGTCATAATTTATTTAATCTCTTAATATACTATTTATCAACGCAAATTATCCAGATACATTTCCTTCATCCGGTAAAACAGTTTTTCTAGGAAATAGAACATGAAAATCTTCAGAATCAATAGGATTAGGTTCTGGAGATGCACTAGGCAACCCTGTCCACGAAGGAGGAGTTGTGTTGTTATCATAGTCAAATGTAGCAGACTTATCAACAGTTATTCTATCTAACTGGAAGTTAATTGTGTTTAATGTATATGGTCTACCTAAAGGATCTACCCATAATGTTTCGATATTGTTTTTAATTGTATCAGCAGTCCCTGGCTTACAATATGCAAGAACCCAGGCAGTAGTATATCCTAATGTTGAACCGTTTGCTTGTTGACTAGTCATCCATTCAGGAAGAAGTCTAAAGTCAAATTCTTGCCCTAAATTTTCCCCTGCTCTATCTCTCATGTTTGGTAATGAGTTAGGATATAATGCTCTCGCATAACCCGGAGTCAAACTTGTATAATATTTTGGTTGACTTGTTTCTGTTAATAAGTTTAATCCATCTTCTGATATCACTAATTGATCTTCAAACGTTTCTTGTGTTTGGATCTGTTGCCCCTCAGGGGTAGTATCTATATAACTTGTATAGATATCAGTTACACTTGTGTACCAAGGTCCTTTATTAAGAGGTATTCTTCTTGGCCATAAAATATCTTTACTGATACTTTTACCTTTTGGATTAATTAAATTGTCTTGTATTTCAGAATAAACTACTTCGTAAACTATTTCTCCTGCAGAATTTTTTGCAACTGCTGTTTTTAATTCACCTAATGTAATATATCTCCAATAGTGATTTTTGTCAATAGCGGCTACATATTCTTCAAAGTCACTTGCATATATACCATATGCATGTTCATATATAATATTACTTGCTTTCCCAAAGTTTACATCTTCTGGTCTATATAAATCTTTATTAGGTATAAGTGTGTTATTTGTAAGTAAACCTTGAATAATATTTCTGTCTGCAACGTTTGGTACACATTTGATATATAGGGTATCTGTGGGTTGCGTAAACTCTTGTACAATTGTTAATGTAAATTCTCTTGTAGAATTTATAACAGGATAAAGAGGTGAATATGCTTCAATCGTAAATGTAAATGGTGTTTTAGCATTTGGTTCTGTAAAAGTATCATTGGGTTGATATGCTACTGTACCCGAGATTTCTCCGTTATCTAATAGTTGCAAGTTAGGAGGTAATGTACCGCTTGTTAATCTGTATTCAAGTGCTACATCACTAGTTGCAGTGACTGCTAAAATCGATGTCTCACTATTATTCATCTTACCAAGATCACTAGGCGTTGTCCAATTAATCACTCCTAATATATCATTGGTTACTGTCAATTTAAATTTAAATACAGAACTTTGTATAGATGTGAAACTTGCTTTTCTTACGTTTACACTAAATGTATAATTGGAAATGCTGTCTGCGGCGATTACAGGCGTTCCTGTTATCCATCCAGTGACTGGATCTCCTACTAATCCTAAAGGCAAATCTGTATATTGATACTCTAATGCATTACCGTCGAAATCTTTTCCTAATGTTCTCCATGAAAAATATTCTCCACTTTGAAATGTTCCGATGTTTGCTTCTGTATTAGGAGAATATGTCTCGTTTATATCATCATTAGGAAATACATAATAACCATAATTGATAGGATCATTTACTGCAATATCAAATGTTTCTGGTCTTGTGTTTAGAATACTAGGTGTTCTACTGTTTGGTGGAAAGCCAGGACCACCTGCACTAATCGGTGCATTCTGATTAGCAATAACAATGTTATATGACTCTAATGCATTTCCTAATGGTGATGATAATTCTAATGTAAACGAATATGTTTGTACAGTCGGTTCACCGGTTTGTATTTGTGGTAATGATGCTCCAAAAGTACCTGCACCATCTACTAAGATTTCTTCTGTGCCGCCCCTTGCTGATGATATCGTAAATGTAGTTGCACTTAAAATATCCTTGACATAATATGTTCTATTTGCTACAATATCTCCGTATACTGCACCATTAAATATAATAGGTCTTTCTTTGATAAATCCTGTCGTACTTAATACTGTTAAAACATTTGATGATATTGCTAACACTGATGTATTAACTGAACTGTAATTAATATTAATAACCGGAGCATCAGGATAACCTCTGATCAAACCTTTATCATTGATTTCTAACCCGGGAGGCAAGGCGCCCTGTATTTTTCTAATCGATACAGGATTTGTAGATACAGGATTTGTATATGTTATTTGTAGTTCTCGCCATACACTATCGTTTGAATTTAAAATAGTACCTGTGGGAGTAGTAAACTCAGGTGTTGCAACTCCACTAATAATCATACTAAATGTTCTATCTAAAATACGTTGCTCATCGATAAAATCATCTTCTGCTCTGACAGCAAAATTATATGTAGTATCTTCACCGACTATTAAAGGTGTTCCTGATAGTACACCTGTTTCACTATTTAAAGATAGTCCTGTAGGTATGCTTCCGCTTAATATTGTATAAGTGATTGCTGTTGCAGGAAGTTCTGGAGTTGCTACAAATGTAAATGTCATAGGAACTTGAGACGGGAATGCACCTATACTTCCGGCTGGTGTTACCCAATCAGGATGATTGCTCATTTGTTAAGACCTAGAGAGTAATGAGTTCTACCATCGACTTTAGATGCAGTTAAAGATTTGCCTCTATTGCCTGCGGTATTGTAAGTGACATGCACCCAACCTGAATCAGGTACACCCGGCGTATAGAATTCTAAGATTACTTGATCGAAATCTGTATTCTTTTCAATCCACTTAGCAAGATCATAATTAGATACTCCGTGTATCTCTATATCTGCGGCCTGCCCTTTACAATGTTGTGATTTAGCACTTCCACCTACTGCTTTATTGAGAGCGGATCCACGATATCCACTACTAATATTGACAGGTCCAAAATGATCTCTGACTTTTTGTAATACGTTTTCACACAATGCTTTTGCATTTTCTAAATGTTCTTCGGGCATTGTGTTATCTAAACCCTGACGTATTGCTGTTTGACTTTTTTCAAACTCTGTGAGTGTAAAATTTTTTGATAATTTCATTTGTTTTTTATCCTTAAAGATGCAAAACATTATGCATACGTTGCGCCAACAGTATACCATTGTGCTGAACTATGTGCTACAAATTGAATTTGTCCTAATGGCCCGATTGACATTGCTCCATTAGTTCCATTACCATCAATCGCATCACTAGATGCCGGATATACTTTTAATGTATTTGATCCTGATGTATTTTTAATGTATATACATAAGCCCGGTGTTGCTGACATTAATCTAACACCGTTATCATTAATGTTGGTAGTGACAGTAAATATGTCTGCTCCTGCTAATGCAGTCGCTCCTGATTGATCAGTACCACTGGCTGTTGCTATTGTTACATCTTTAATAATGTGAGTCTGGTTAGTTATATTACCAGATACTGTTAAACTTGTTAATGTACCGACTGCTGTTATGTTTGGCTGTGTTGCACCTGTAATGTCTAATGCTAATGCTGAACTACCCGCTGATGTTGCATATGTTGCATTTGCTACAACGCCTGAAATATTGGCTGCCGCTACGTTAGATAATCCTCCACCGTCTCCATTAAATAAACCTGTATTTGCTGTAAATGATTGTGCTGTTACAATGCCATTTACACCTAATACTGTTAACGTTCCAACAGATGTGATGTTTGGTTGTGCTGATGTAGTTACTGTTACTGCTGTAGTTGCGGATGTTGCACTTGTCGCCATTGCGACTGTGCCAGAAACATTAGCACCTGCTACTGAATTTGCTACTTGTGCAAAATCTACTTCACCTGTAACTTGCTGTCCATCTACTGCTGTTAAATTAGCACCGTCTCCAGATACGTATGTAAAGACACCACCTGCGCCAGACACATTGCCTGCAGACACATTACCTGTAACAGATAATGCTGATAATGTGCCGACACTTGTGATGTTCGATTGAGCGGCCGCTGATACAGTAGTAGCAACTGTTGCTGTTGATACTGCTCCGGATACATTAGAACCATCTACTGCATTTGCTGTCGCCGCAAAGTCTACTTCGCCAGAGACATTCGCTCCTGCGACTGAGTTTGCTACTTGTGCAAACGGAACTTCTCCAGATACATTAGCACCTGCTACTGCATTTGCTGTTGTTGCAGTAGTTGCTAACGTTGCTAAAGGAACTTCACTTACGTTTGCTCCTGTGATATTTGTTAACCCTGCACCATTACCTTTAAATGATCCTGTTCCTGCTGATATTTCAATATTACCTGCGTTAGTAATAACATCAGAGTTTGTGTTTAAAGTTCCACCTAAGATTAATGAAGTTAAAGTACCAACACTTGTAATGTTTGGTTGTGCATTAGTTACTAGACTTCCACCTAATGTTGCACCTGATACTTTACTTATTACTTCTAAGTTACCTGGTATTGCTACATTACCTGATGTTTTATTGAATGTTAATCCAGTGTTACCAGCATATGTAGTTCCACCGTCGTTGAATATAATTTGCGTATCTGCACCTTGAGCCGGAACTAAAGTTGCTGTGTCCCATGTTAAAGTGCCTGCACCATCTGTGCTTAAGAATGCTCCGTCTACACCACCAGTAACTGTTACGTTACTTACTGGTCCTAAGTTAGAAGTACTGTTGAAGTTAATATTGTTATCGATTCCACCTGATACAGACATTGTGCCTGTTACTTCTACTTCTGTACCTGTATTTTTAACTGATAATATGTTTGCTGTTCCACCAGAAGATACTCTAAATGGTCCGTCAGTGTCTACTGCGGCATTACTTGTGCCGTTTACAATAGCAGAACCTGCTGATACAGATATATTTGTTAATCCACTACCATCACCAGTAAATGTACCAGTTGTTGTTACGTTACCTGCATCAATGTTGCCTGACACATTTAATGAACTTAACGTGCCTATAGATGTAATGTTTGATTGTACTGCATCAACTACTGTATTTGCTGTACTGGCATGTGTTGCATTTGCTACAGTGCCTGATACATTTGCGCCGTCGACTGCATTTGCTGTCGCGGCGAATGATACTTCTCCAGATACGTTTGCACCTGCTACTGAGTTTGCAACTCCTGCAAATCCTACTTGTCCTGAAACATTTCCACCTGCTACTGCATTTGCAGTTGCGGCGAACGATACTTCTCCAGTTACATTTGATCCTGCTACTGAATTAGCACTATCTGATGATACTGCATGTGTAGCATTGGCTACTGCGCCTGATACGTTGCTTCCTGCAACACTATTGGCTGTGCCTGCAAAACTAACTTCACCTGTTACGTTTGCACCTGCGACTGAATTTGCTACTTGTGCAAATGATACTTCACCGCTGACATTAGAACCTGCTACTGCGTTTGCTGTGGCCGCAAATGCGACTTCACCTGATATGTTTGCGCCTGCAACACTATTTGCTGTAGCGGCGAATGCGACTTCACCAGAGACATTTGCTCCGGCTACTGCGTTAGCAGTTGTTGCAAATGAGACTGCACCAGAAACATTTGATCCTGTTACTGAATTTGCTACTGCGGCGTATGCTACTTCTCCGCTTACGTTTGCACCTGCTACTGCATTTGCTGTCGCAGAGTTAGTGACTTCTCCTGTTACATTGGCGCCAACGATGTTTGATAATCCACCACCATCACCTGAGAATAAACCTGTGTTTGCTGTGAATGCTGTTGCAGTTACTGTTGATTGCACATCTAATGTTGTTAAAGTGCCTGTAGAAGTAATATTTGGTTGAGCCGTAGTATATACTGTTCCTGCAACTAATGCATTTGCTACTTGACCTGTTACATTTGAACCTGCTATTGCTGATAAACCAGCGCCGTTACCACTGACATTGGATGCTGATAAAGCACCTGTTAATGTTATGTTATTAGCATCTATGTTACCGTTTCCAGATGATGCGTTTGCTAATATATATCCGAAGTCTCCGGATAAATTACCGATGATTGCATTGCCTTGAACATTACCTGACACTACAACGTCAGTAACGTTTGCTATTGTGTTAGGTAAATCAATATATAATGTTTGAGTAGAATCAGTGATAGTCGCAGAACCAGGACCTGTACCCGGTGAACGACCTACTGATAATGTTGTTGAAGAAAATTGTACACAAGCAATGTTTGCCCCTAATACAACGTTTCCAACAGGGGAACCGTTTACTAAGTATACTCCGGGTCCTGCAGTTTTGTTTACTGATACGACTGCTTGATCACCTAACCCTGCAAATACTTCTGTAAAATTTAACTGAACTTTTTCAAACGCCGATCGTATTGCATCTGCATCTGGATCGTCAGGGAATGCTCCGAAGTCAATATTTCTTTGTGCCATAGTAATTCTATCCTAATATTAGTATTTATCAATCTTAGTTCTTATTACTTAGATAAAAAAATACCCGACTAGAGCCGGGTATTAAGTAGGGTACAACGTTTTTTCTTGTTATTTGAGACTGTCTAACTTGTTTAAAATAGTTGCAAATCCGTTTGATGATATTACAGAACCTTCTTTAACAACGTCAGCACCATTGTATCCCATTCTGTCTTCTTGACCAGCAATAACTGGGATAGTAGTTTGACCTGTTGATTTCTGCTTGTTAAGTCCACCAGAGATAACTTTAGTCATAAAGTCGATATCTTGTTCAAATGAAGTATCAGTGCCGTTTTTACCTGCATCATTAGCCCATTCATCAAGTTTTTCTTCTTTCATATCTCCACATGCTTCATCGACATCTTTCTCAGAATCATCTTTCTTACCCTTCTTTTTATCGTGGTATGCTTTGAGACCAGCGGGCATTTTACCTTCTTCTAAGTCATCGTCTTCTGCTACTTTGAATTCTCTTTGATCATCAGTCTGTGTCTCAGTGATTTCTTCGTTCTCACCGTCGTTTACTGAGTCCTTAGGAGCATCCTCTGCGCCTTCTTTAGTTAAGAGTCTTTCATCATCGTGTTGTGATAAAGGCTGAGTAGGTTCTTCTGATGTTTCTGCTCCTACTTCTGCTAGTAAGTCTAAAGTTCTAAGATTTTCTTCTAAAGACTTAGGTTTGCCGCCATCTTCTTTGTCTCTTTTACCAAACTTACCGCGTTCATCGTCTCTGCGGTCTTTCATTGACTGCTTCTTATCAGACTCTTTGCCGTCTTTCATGCCAAGTTGTTCGTCTTCTCTGTCATCATAGCCTTGCTTTTCGTCTAACTGAGCAAGTTCATCTAACTGAGCAAGAGTTTCTTCTAATGATTTCTCTCTATGTTCTGAATCTCTTTTACCGAATTTACCGAATCTTTCGTCTCTGCGGTCTTTCATTGACTGTTCTTTGTCAGACTCTTTGCCGTCTTTCATGCCTAATGACTCATCTTCTTTGTCATTATAGCCTTGACCTTCATCTGCTCTGTGATGATCTTTATAATCATCATATTCTAAATCTTTAGTGACATCTTCGCCATCTCTACCTGAATGATTACGACCGTCGTAATGTGCATCATGTGCAACTTCTTTACCTGCTCTTTCAGCATGATCGTCCATTTCTGCATCTGATTCTTCTTCTAAATGTCCACCGTGTCTATGACCGAAGTCTCCACGTGAATCATCTCTGCGATCATGCATAGATTGCTCTTTACCAGATTCCTTGCCATCTTTCATGCCAAGTTGCTCGTCTTCTCTGTCATTGTAACCTTGATCTTCGTATGCTTTGTCTCCACAGCCTTCTTCCATGCTATGTCCGCCACCGCATTCGTCACATGACTCGTCATCTACTTGTACGTCAACGTCTGTTACGCCGGGTGCTTCTACTTCATCTTCATAGTCATCATTACCCATATCAACAATACCCATTAACTTGAGCATGTCATCGTGTGAACCGTTAGGCGCAACTTCTACTTCAGGACTACCATAGAATGATACGTCTCCTACTTCAGGTTGTTCTATATCTACAACTTCTGCATCACCGTATTGACCTAAGCCTACGTCTTTAACAAACTTGATTAACTTGTCTGCTTCTGCATCTGTTGCATTAACACTAACTCTGTCTGGTTGATTTTCTTCACCTTGAGTAATAGACATTGTATAGCCTTCATCAAGTTTTTCTTTGGTTGATTCTTTACCTTCAACTAAATGAGAGTTTAATTCTTTTTCTAAAGACTCAAATGTCCATGCATCTTCTTCTAATTCTGCGGCTTCTGATGTCTTTGTATATTCTTTTCCACCTACTGTAAACTTGTCGCCTTTTTCTTTTCCTACCATTGCACCTGAGAATGCGTTGCCTTCGTCCATTTCATCTTCATCGATGCCTTTACGTGCTACAGTTTGTGCGTCCCAGTTATACATGTCGTATGCACCGTCATCATCTGCACCAACGTCTCCGTCTGGTGAAGATTCTGCTTCGCCCATTGCACCGTAAGATGCCATAGTATCTACGACTTCATCTTCGCCTTCTTCAAATACGCCATCGCCAGTTAATTTGTCACCTGCGATTCCACCTAGTGCCGCGCCTGCTGCCTTACCTATAGTTGCTCCTGGGACACCACCGATTGAACCACCGATTGCTGTGCCTGCCATGCCGCCTAGTTTAGATCCTGCAATAGCACCACCGACTCCACCAAGTACGCCTTCTTCCATACCTGCGATTGGTTGTTGTCTAATTCCCATACCTGAAGTATCTGAAGTATCAAAACCATCTGTAGAATCAAGTCCAGCCTTGGCGCCTTCATAAGTATTCTTCATACCACATGCTTCATCAAGACCATGCTTATAGCCTTCGTGGTATGCTCTTGCACCTTCAGAACCTGCATCATGTGGACATGCATAAGATCCTTTACATAAACCATGAGATTTACCCATGTGCTTTGCGGCCTTCAGAATGTGTTCTGCGCCTTCTTTTAAGTTTGTTTTAGTATTTTTAATCATAATAGTAAGTTCTTCTTTGTTGCACTTAGGGTGCAGTTGTTGTATTTGTGATGTAGACAAACCTTCGTTACACATAGATTTCACTTTAGAAATACTAGGTAGTTTACTAGATTTGCTTACTTTACCTTTTGCCTTTTCTTTTACAAGTTGAGGTGTGTCAGCATCGTTGGCTGCTAAAGCGGCATTTGCCGCGGCGTTGCCCAGTTCATCGTTAGATGAATTATGTGACCCATCATCTGCTGGATATTGAGCGCCTTCTCTCATGTTACCACCTGATATAGGTGATGTTAAATCTAAAGACGATTCGGGTGGGGTATCAGTTTCATCAAACTTGCCTAATGTTTTGGCTAAGTTTGCTTGTTTTTCTGTTTTTGCTGGAAAGTCATCTTTGTTTGCTAATACTTTTTTTGCAAATGCTTTAGTAGTCATTCCGTGACTTTTTGCTTTTTTAGTAAATGCACCTTTATTTTTAGTTGCACCAGCAATCCAATCTTTTGCTTCTTTTATTGTTTGCTCTTTGTCATCATCCATTACTTTGTCTAAGACTTTTTTTCCACCGTATAGCAATGCCACTGCTCCTAATAAAGGAAGACCATATGTTGATGCTGTTTTTTTAACTGTATCAAATGCGGCGTCACCGATTGCACTTCTAATCATGCCGCCTGCGCCGTCACCTAATTCTGCTATTTTCGCAGAACCTTGATCAAACATATGTTTGCCTGAGTCAATCATGTCATTGGCTGCACCAAATGTTGCGTTTACTCCGTCGACTGCGGCTACTGCACCGTCTTTAACATTGCCTGCTAATTCTCTACCTTGTTCTGTCCCTACTACTCCTGTACCTACAGCAGTTTTGATTGGGTTCTTTTTAGCATATGAACCTGCGCCTCTACCCATCGCACTCATCATCTGAGCACCGCGTTTTGCTAACCAAGGACCTGCCACTCTAGCACCAGTCATAAGTGCTGGGCCTAATGGGGCTAAAAATGCAATTTCATCTAATTGCTCATCTTCAGACATTTCTTGACCGATAGTTAATTCACCTTTATCCATTGCTTGTTGCATTTGATTAGCAACTTGTGGATTAGATACAGAACCGATTGGTTCACCATCTTTATGAATTTCTTGTGCACCAGGCTTTGCTGGTTCTAATGATAGTTCTTCAAAGACATTTTTCAATGAGGGAAGTTTTAATTCATTTGATACTGGCTCAACAACTTCTGTTGATTCAGTCAGCATGTTTGCAGGTCTTTTATCTTTTTTTTCAACAACAGGTTTCTTTTCATCACCTTTCATGTTGTCAAATTGTGTTAAGATATCTTTAAAATCCATAATATGTTCCTTAGTACCCTGCTGATGTTTCGGGCTTGGCTCCTCTTTTAACGTCAGTCATTGGACTTTTAGATCCTTTAATTGAGTCATCTGACCAAGGCTTCCAAGGATCAAAAGCATCTTTAGTATTCTTTTGATCAGCGGGTAAACCTACTTTACCGACATTTTTGTGTTCTGCATGTTTGTGTATACTGTCTAAATACTTATCACCGTATTCTTTGCTGGCTTCTTTTCCATTATCATTCATTTCTTCATGTTGTAATAATGGAGTATCTTCCATTTCATTTTCATAGCCAACCATTTCTTTATCTATACTGTCGTCAAACATTGTATTGACCATTCTTACATAGTTAATGTTGTGACCTAGCAATTGTGCTAGTTGTTGAATCATTGGTTCTGTTACGGGATATGCAAACTGACACTTGAATATGTGTACTGGTTCGTTTGAAAGATTGGGGAAACCATATGGTGATTTCATAATCGGTGTTGAAGTTGGGCCTTTAATTTCTTTAGGCTCAAACTTGTTTAAGTTATATTTAAATAACTCTAAGAAATCTTTGGAGCAGTCACCAGCAATTTTGATTGTGCAATCATAAGTATGGACTGATTCTGCAATGTAATGTTTTAAACTTTTCATATTGTATAGTTCCCGTATAATATATTTATCATTCCTCTGTGTTTTTTGCAGATAAAACTCGTAGTAATTCGTTACGATCTAAGTTTTGAGCACCATCACCTAAGGGTATATTTTCTATTTTTTCGTCTTGTTTTGCTTGACGTTGATCTAATGTTGCTTTCTTTAACTGTAGATCAATCATCTTTAATTTTTTGTTTAACTTTGCTGTCTTAGCGGTTATAGCATGATTCAACATATTACTAGCAACACTAAAGATGTCACCACTAAAACGAGAATCTACTTGCATACCCAAGTCCATTAAGTCCTGAAAACTTGTTTCTGCTTTCTTACTCAGTTCATCCATTTCTCTATCAGATGCTTCTAGTCCTCTAACTGTAGGCAAAGCAGTTTCAATCTTTTCTAAATTGTTTAATGCTTCTTTAGTAACTTCTTCTGCTACGCCAGGAATAGGTTCATTCAGTTCGTTTTCATCACTGGATGCCATATCAAATAATTCTTCAAGTTTCTTTGTCATACATCTATTTAGTTACTTTCCACGTCCATTGTAGAAAAGGTCATCTTCTGTAACTACTCTAAATTTAATACCTTGTGCTTTGCAAAATGCTTTTGCTGAATGCCATTTAGCATGATTGATTGCAATGACCGCTTGTTGTCTTGCATTTCTAACTTTTTCTGTTATAATACTTTCTGCCTTAGGCTTTATTTCTATTAACTCTGCGTTTGTTTTTCCGTACTTGTCTTGGTAAACAATAAAGAAATCAGGTATATAATTAGTACGTTTGCCTTTAAAAGGATGCATATAAGGGATAACTATCGACTCACTCGCCCATTTAATTATCTTATCATTAGTATCACAAAAGATCATAAATGTAAGTTCCCAACCAGATCGATATTTAGGCTTACCTTTGCCTACATATTTATGTGGATTTTTTATAGTATAGATACCCTGTGCGTATTTCTTTCTACGAGGCATTTGCTACCCCTTATGGTATTATATTGCGTTGTACTGCTTGATTAGGAGTGGGCACTCTTGCTACTCCATACAATGCTGTTTTTGACTTTAATAAATTGAGATAAAAAGCCATTTCTGTAGTTACTTGAACTGATGTTAGCACATTAGTTTTAAAGTAATCCATAAAGATTTGAATATTTGTTCCTGTTTCTTGTGCTATTCTGAATAATGTAGTTGCAAATTGTGATGCTGTTTGTTTAGTTCTTTCAGATTCAGGATTACCTTTTAAAACACCTAAGAAATATGAATATACCGAGTCCCAATCAGCGGCATTAACTTTTAATGGCACACTATAAAATGTGTCAAAAATTTCTACTGTGTTATCTCTGGGTGCTATTTGTAATGCCATTATGCTCCTCCCGTCCCACTGCCACTTTGTTCTCCTGCATTTGGAGGATTATCTTGTGTCGCAGAGTTATTAGAACCTGTAACTATTCCTTGGTTAGCAATGTTTACTATTGCTGGAGTTGCACCATTTACTGGAGTTTCAGTCTCTCCTCCGTTAATAAGATTATTTAAAAAGTCTGTTGCGAAATCTTGCAATCCGGAAGTGACTTGATTAACCGCAGTTTCAACTAGTCCTGATCCACTATTTTGATATGTTTCATAAGCAAAACGAGCATAATCTCGGGCATTTCCGTCATCACCTAAGAATGCAGGTGGGAAATCTCCGATCAGATTATTACCACCTTGTTCAAGCGGACTTTCAGTTAGATCATAACTATCAGGTCCTCCGAATCCTGCGACTTCTCCTCCATCGAATTCACGTCGGGGTAATCCTGTGCCATCGTCAACTTCATCTCCTATTTTACCTGAGTTATAAATTACAGTCTCATAGTCGATAGTCATTCTATTTTGCATTGTTCCGCCACCGTCTGCATAATCATACGTGTCATGGTCAAATGCTGTAATAATCGGATTAATTAAAGTATATGCAATGTAATTTCCTGCCCACATACCATACACAGTGATGTTATTAAAGAAAGGAACTTTTTCTCCTCCGTCTGCTCTATTTCCACCTTCGCCTCGAGCATCTCCTCTGTAACCATATTCAGTATCACCTGATATTGATGGATCATATATGTTACGCCTATTATAATCTTTTACAGCCGGGGCAGTAGTCCAAGGTGACACCGTGGGGTTCCATGCATCTGCATAGTTATATCTATAATATGCGTCCCACATTGCAGTCACTTGTGATGCATTATCATCATGGAATGTAATATCAATAGGCTGATACTTAATCTTTGATTGAATCAAACGTTTTCTATTATATTGATTCATCTGTTGGACATCTATGTTAAATGTAGGCAACTTAATTTGTTTTACTAAAAGTCCGTAGTTTTGTCCAGTAGGCGGAGAATATGCTGTAGGGTTAATTTCAAACCAAGTATGGAAAGTAAATTTGACTTTGCCTGCATTGGCCATGCCACCTGGCAAAAAGTTTTTCTGTGCATGAGTATAGTCACGCAGGTATACCCGACCGGTTAATTGACCTAATAAATTAGTTCCTAAACCCTCTATAATAGTGCTTACATCTGGTAAATCAGGCATATTATTTTTCTCCTATAAGAGTATTTATCTAAACTATATACCCATAAAAAAACCGGTCGAAACCGGCTTTTCTATTTAAAATAATTCTAATACTTACGTAGCAGTACCAATCTGACTTGGGAATGTCTGTAGACCAGACTGTCCTACACCAGCACCCGGTACGCCGTTTAGATCGCCGCCAGCATTTGTCTGGACTGCGTTATCGTAACGTAGAGTCATAGCAATAGTTACTGCATCAGATGTACCATAGTTTAGAGTCTGATAGTTTGCTTGTTGTAAGAAACAACCTGCTAATGACCAGTTTTCTAATACTGTTGGTGTATTGATACCGTTACCACCGTCTAAGATTTGAATTTCAGTTTCAAATTTATAATCTCCACCTGCTGCCGCTGAAGACTGCTCGTAGAAATCTAATTGACGTTGTAACTGAGCACCAACTGCTTTTGATACATTACCAGAAGCATCGTCTCTGACGTTGATAGCAAGTGTTTGCCATGTGTGTTTACCAGCAAGATAGACACGTGAGTTGTACACGTTCATAGTGATTTCATCAAACTGAACTTGTGGTCTCGCACAGTCTACTACTTGTCTAGTAAGGATAAGTGAAGAATCATCGTCAAAACCAAAATTAATAAAGTTCACACGGAATCTATATTGAAGTTTTGGCATCAACAAGTTTTGGTTAGCGCCTCCCTCAGGTTGTACCGAAAGTTTTGCTAATGTATCTGAGGCTGTTGCCATTGTTAATCTCCTGTTTTAATATATCTTAATATATATTTATCTTTTTAATTCAAAGAGGCCGAAGCCTCTTTGTATATCTTTTTTACGATCCTGATAACTCACCAGTGTTGAATATTCTGACTGGAACGTAGATAAACTCAGCGGCTTTCACGGGCTCTACTGCTATGTCAATCCAAAGTTCATTTCGATCAATTCTTGCTGGAGTGTTGTTAGAATCATCACAAACTACTGAGTAGTCATATAATCCTCGTTTTGAAACTAGATCCTGGAACAATGATTCGACTACTGCTTTAATAGACTTTCTTGTTTGAGGGTCATTAGGTTCAAAGACAAATGGTCTCGCGGCTAATATTAATTGTCTACGTATGTAAGCAACTAATCTTGCTACGTTTACTCTGTCTAATGCAGATGATGAATCAAATGAAGTTTTGTTACCATAGTTCAATAATCCATTACCTGTAAAGAATACCATTGGGTTAATAAAGTTAGTGTATAACACATCTCTAATACCAATACGTGTTCTGATTGAGTTAAACTCGCCTTCGTCATCGATGTATCCGATAGCCGTAGCATTATCGATTATACCACGTCTAGTACCTGCTGGTGCTAACCAAGGATAAGCAATATTGTCATTACGCAACATAGTTCTTGTCATCATGTGTGATGATGGGACAGCAACTAAGTTACCTGCTAGATCACTAGTGATACCTGATGGATAGAACAGACCCATATAAGTATTTCTACTTACAAGTCCGTCTTCACCTGTAGTTACTGCACCTGCGGCGTTAGTTGCCCAAGCCTGAATTTCAGTTGCATCATCTTTCAATCTCATTGGTGTATCACCAACGATGTAAGAAGTCTCACCTCTATCAGAGTTCAATGCTATCATGTTAGGTTGTAGTTCAGGATAACCCGGAGTTGCTTGTAAGTTGAAGTAGTTATCTTCGTCTCTAATTGCAACGTTAGAGTCAATTGCTGAACGTAATGCTTGTGTTACCATTGCTCTTTGTGCTTTACGACCTGCATTCATTGCACCGTCAGATGCATCACCTGAAGCAGATACCCATGCATCCTTTTGTGTTGGTAAAGAATCACTAGGGAATCTGTCACTATTAAAGTAGTTTACACGATATTGCTTAACGTTGTATGAAGAACGTCTTGTGTTCCAAAGCAACATACCTTGTGGGTAGTTTGATGATAAAGGAGCATCAACATCTAAGTAATCACTTCCTAATAATGATTTGATAGTCGGAATCGGATCGTTTGCTGGATTAGTTGTACCGTTAGTTGCCCAACGTGCATCTTTAAACAACACACCTTGTGGTGTAGTTTGATCTGAGTTGTCAATTAAGACCCACTTATCAGTAGCACTGCCGCCACCTGTTGCTGGTACTGATTGCCATCTGTATAGTAACGGATAGTTTTCTAAGTCAGCAGTACTTAACCAAAGATCACCGTATACTAATGCTGTGCCATCACTTTGAAGTGTAGGCTCACTAGCAGACACTAAAGGTCCTGCTGGATCAGTTGCATTTACAACTGATGGGCTAGGTAATCCGTTTGAGTCATAACCTTGTTGACTGTATCCTTTCCAACCACCGTCATAGTTGATCATAATGTCTACTTGATCAGTTGATGAATAGAACCAGTTAGTCATATTACTAGGTATTGCAGTTGGTGCACCTTCATTTGCTGTTAATGAATCTGCTCCAGTTGTTGTTAGTGAGAATTCTCTCCAGTTAGACAACTGAGTTGTGAATGCATCTGCACCTGTACCTGTACTTAAAGTATAAGATGTTACAACACCTGCTGTAACACTTGTAATTTTTACTTGTAAATCATTTGCTGGTGAAGCACCGCCTAAGTCTGAACCTAAGAAAGTAACTACGTCACCTACAGCATGTCCTGTACCACCGTTCACTACTGCATCCGGATCAAAGTCATAGTAACCATAATCATTAGTTACTTGAATTGACAATGAAGTACCTGATCCTGTTGTAGAACTTTGTGAAGGTTGAAACGCAATGTCAGTTCTGAATGGTCCAGTTTTACAACCTGCTGTTGCTACTGTAAAGCCGGCTTCTGAAAATAAACCACTTGAAACACCTGTGTTGTTATCAAAATCATCTAAGATAATAACACCACCTGATGTGTGTTGTAGTTGAATAGAACCGTCATCATTTACACTTGCTGAAGTGTAAGGAATGTTCGCCGCTGACCATGCAGTTACAAAGTCAGATGCATCAGTTGCATCACCTAAGTTAAATGTATAAGGAGTGCTTAATGTTGATGCGCCAGGAGTTGAAATTTGAACTCTTGCTACATATGGTCCTGAAGTAAAGTCTGGTGCAGTATTTGTACCGTTGATTACTGTTGCGCCTGTTGCTACTCTATAGAAGTAGTATACTGGTGCCGCTGTGTAATCATTATTAAATGCATATTGTGCATAAACAGTTCCTGCAGGGATTGCTTGTCCACCTGTTGAATCTGCTGAGTAGATTTGATTCCAATCAGAGTTTGCAAAAGTAGGTGTTTTAGCAGTATATGAAGATGATGTAGAATCATATTCAGAAATTACTGGCTGTAAGCCTGTTCCGTCAACCTTAATCCATACAGAACCAGTTGGAGCTGGTTGAGCCTGTCCTGATTGCCATAATGGCTGTTGAGCAGATGTACCATATAATGCTTTTGGCTGGAATCCAGTTACATTAGTTCCTGTAAATCCTAAGTCTGTAAAGATAGTACCTGTTGCGTTAGCAAATCTGATGTAGAATGGATCACTAGATGCGCCTTGATCTCCGCCTGTTTGTGAAGAATATACTTCAAGTTTATTATCGATTACTGCCGCCGAACAATATTCCCAACCTAATGAGTTAATATCTGCCGCTAACTGAGCAATAGTATTGTTAGGAGCCGCTGATACAGAAAGAGTTGCTACGTTAGTTCCGTTAAGAACTAAATCTATTGTATCACCTTGTGTTAATGTAGGATTAGAAGTAGGTGCTGTGATTGAAGGCCATGCCTTAAACCAGTCTACTGAATCTAAACCGACCCATGTGTTCTGACGATTCTTGTACCAATATGTAGGTGCATTGTCATTATTAGGGTTTCTATAATTAGGAATAGCAACTACTGCATAGTCACCGATATTTCCTACTGATTGTAGAGGTGTACCTATTGACACTAAAGTAGAGTCAGAGATAACGATTGGTGCTTTTGATGTAAATGCTCCTGTTGTTTGATTAAACTCATTAATTCCCCATGTAGAAGAAGTTGTGTTTAACCAGAAAGAACCGTTTTGCGGCGCCCCTGTTGGACGACCTGTTGATCCTACTAAACTTGCTAAGTCAACGTCTGCTCTAAGAACAAATACCTGATTACTAATACCAAGTGCTGAATAAGCCGCTAGTAATCCATATTCATTTAATTCATAGCCTTGTAACGGAGTACCGTTTGATGCTGTGTAAAAGAATGGGTTACCATATAAAGTAACAAGATCACGTTGAGAAGTGACTCTGTATAATTTACCTGCATTAGCAGAGGTTGTAGCCGCCGCCGTTGCTGTAGATGTTGGATCCGCTTTGTCTTGTGCTGTTGCTAACAAGAAGAACGGAATTGATGCTGTTGCGCCTGGTAAGTATTGACTTTCATCAATGATGCTTACTTCTACGCCTGGTGATGTTAGTGCCATAATAATATTCCTTTTGTATGATTTTGAGGGTTACACCCTGATTGTTTTTTCATACTATTATTTATCATGTATTACAAAAAAGAACGGATTAAGATACCTTCGAAGGCATTTCTATAAATACTAATATGAGTTTACCTAGACCAATCTGCAAAGTCTGCAACAAAAAAGTCTGTGCCATAAATTATATTAAGAATGGCAAACATCATTACAGAAGTATGTGCAACCAATGCGGCAAGGTAAATAAAACAAGAAAGCCTATATATCTCTGGCAACGAGCAGGATATGAAAAACAAGATACGTGTTTTTTATGTGGATTTAAAAGTTTATACTCTACGCAAATGGTAGTGTATCATATAGACGGAAGACCACAGAATACAGACTTCACAAACTTAAGAACAATATGCTTAAATTGTATTGAAGTCGTAAAAAGAAAACATGTGATGTGGCATAGAGGAGATTTAACTGTTGACTATTAACTCCATATGTTTATGCAAGTCATCAATTGTGCCATTGTTGTCAACTTGATAATCATAATCTAATCCAACACTGCTATACTCACTAGCATGAACTCCTAGATCGATTAATCTTGCTAGTGCCTGAGGATTTTCATAGTAATTATAATCGACTGCATCATTTAACCATGTAGGCTGTTCTCCTCGATTGACTCTCAGTGTGGTTCCACCTGCATTTTTAATTGCTTCTACTTCATTTTTAAATCTGCAATCCGTAATGACTACGTTATCTTCTATTTTACGTAATTGATTTTCAATAGATGATACCCAAATATCATTATGAAAATTACGTCTGCCTACTTCAGTTCCCCAATACTGTAGTACCCAACGAGGAGTCAGATGAGGCATGTCTAGTCGTTTTGCCCACCATTCATCAACTTCTTCTCGCCACTCTCTACTAGATTGAGTTGTGCCTTCTAACATTTCTCTGTCCCAACCAAAGATTGCAGACACACAATCCTTCAAGGGACCTGCATAACTCAGTTTCTTAAAGCCATGAAATCGAATAAGGTAATCTGCCGCAGTATCTTTACCACTGCTGATAAGTCCTGTAATACCTATAATCATACGGATAGTCCTCTAGTAAAGTAATATAAGTATAAAGGATATGAGAGCAGAAGTCAAGTGTTTTATCAAACAATTTGCCCAGAAAAGTCACAACTATCATCGATATGTATATTGTCTTCATATGGACAAACAAACATTCGTAAAAATTTATGCTTAGATACATGTTTTAATGGTGGACAAGATCGATATAGTAACTGCCATTCTTGGTCTAAGACATATTTCCAATGTTTGTAATTATATTCAATATCTTCTATTATACCACATTGATAGTTTTCCATATCATCTAAAAAAGAAATTATTCTTTCATGTGCAATGTCAACTTCATTATCCATGTGTCCAATTAAATTTGGTTGAGTTGTGTATTGTCTGAATGTTCTGAATCCTAACCCTTCTAATGTTTTTTCTTGCAAATCCCTTTTACTAATTCCTATAAAGGGTTTTTTAGTTGCAATTGGCTTCCAAGTTTTTTCTGTAGTAGAATAAATGTCATGTTCCCAATGAGGGCGAAGTTCCATGTCTTCCTTTATTTCTTTATTCCAATATTGCCAATGGGGAGGATTAGGATTATCAAACCATGTTTCGGGCATAACAATCAATGATGCATCATTCCATTCATCAGGAAAAAGATAATTAGCAACGTCAAAAGAATTTACCAAACCTTTTTTTGTTATATCAGAAAATGCATCGCCGGGCAATGTTTTTTCAAGTTGATTATAAATTTTTATTAAATCATTTAAATCTAAATCTTCATCAATAGCATCTAATATAGGTTGATAATCTTGTGAATTATGATCCTTAAAAGAATCATAAAAGTTTAATGAATTTGTTAAAGAATAGTCTAACCGATCTAGTGTATTTTCTTTTAAAAATTTATACAGCAATGGTAATTTATGGGGACGACCTGTAATATCACCTATTAACCAAAGTGCTTTACGATCCTTTTTTTGTAATGACTTAATCCAATCTTTAGTTTTATCTAATCCATAACTTCTTTCTTCGGTTCCTTCAGACCTTAATAAAAAATATCTAGGGTTGTGACCGAAAACCATATAATGATCAGGTAGTTCATTTATGTTAACCCTAGTACCTTCATGTAATAGATATACATGTTTTAGATTAGGAAACATTTGGCTTGTGTGCAAGTATTCTAGTGTTTGTTTTGTAAACGTTGTGTAGTCCAAACCAACTTGTGGTTCATATAACATAAAACCAATAATTAGATATTCGATATGTTGTGTGTCATATGGTTGATTAGAATCGATATGACCCTTGAAGGGTATATTACGATCATGACCGCATTCTACATTAATACACCAAATTGAATTTGTAAGTTGACAACTTTGAATCGTCATGTAGTATAGATTAGCCCTGAATCCAAGTAAGAGGTTGAGAGTAATCTACGTAATCACGTAAATCTTTAAGACATTTTTCTTGCGCCGCAAGTCCTTCTGCTTTCATTGCCGCACCGTTTAATGCAGTACCACCAGAAGGGCCCGCAATAGTTGAGAATTTTTCACGTGCTTGTCCGATAGAGATGGTAACAGTTGCTAATACAAAGTCTTCTATCCAAGGTGCAATACCTGGATCTAGTAAGAGTGAAGTTTCTGGACGAGTAATATCAGCCCAAATAAGAATCTGTTCACCTGATCCTTTAAAGTCTCTGACAAATCTAATTGTTTTAGTTACAGGATCCCATGTGTAGATAACAAATCCACCAAACATTCTAGCGGCTAGTTCTACATACCCTGCATAGAAGTCATACGTTGCTAGTCCACCTGCATAGTTATAGTTTAACAAGTAAGTGTTTAAAATAGCAGATGAGAATGGATCAAATGATGATGCACCAGGACCTGTTTCAAGTCCGATTGTTCTTCTATAACATTGTCTGACATTAATAAATTCACTAGGTAGTGTATATGTATCTTGGTTCTTATCGACAGTTAACAATGTATAAGACTCTTGTACAGAATTTTCTGCACGTTGTCTATATGTTTTGACTGTATAGTTGTATGCGGCTTCGTAATGCTCTGGATCTAATTCTAAGTCTACAATGCCTTCGCCCAGCCTAAAGGCAATATTTTCAAACATAGACTCTTTGAGTTGTTCGAGGTTTTCACCGTTTGGGACTGATAATTGTTCTGATGCCATACTAATATATTCCTATTTCTAGTATTTATCAGACTAAATGTTTTTCTGTTTTATATAATTGTTTAAATCAGTGGCTCTGGATAGATGTGCATCTGCTCCATGATGACCATACTTAGCATTTGGGTTTATCATGCCTGCTTTTTTATACTTTTCATAGAAGCCGTAGTCATTGTCTCTGTACATGTAATAACGTTTAGCATCGATCTTTGATAGATAAGGTCTTAACCATTTCATGTTGCGATTATTGAATGCAATACCCGAGTTAGTCATAAGATATCTAACACCCTCTGCTTTAAATAAGTATTGCAACGATAACGCATCTTTAGCAGTCATGCATTCTGTATATGTTTCTGAATATACCAAAAATCTTTGTGCTGTTAAGAACTGTTCTTTTTCTTGTGGGGCAACATGATGTGGATCTGTCATTGCATTTACTTGAACTGAACTTAAAAATGAAGGGTCTGCCCAATCAGCACAAGTATCTTGGTTAATACCTACATCATGTGGGACGGGTGCTTCTATTCTGCAACTCTCTGCCCAATTGACTAAAACAAAAAGATTGTTTGCTTTATTTGACACTAAATCTTGGTTAAGTGTAAACCAATTTAGTACACTACGATGTATTGCACCATTAGATGAACCATTCCTTGCAATATTGATAGGAGTATGATCTATCATTTTTGCCAATTGATTACCGAAACTTGCCTGACGATTTGCCGGACTTGATAAGTTTCCGTCGATCTCTGCACCTGCCGCGTGACTACACCCAGCAATCAACATATAATTTGCCATATATTAAAACGCCTTTAAAATAATAATTTGATCGTTGAAACGACCTTTTGGTTGAACACCTACTGCTTTGATATCATCAAAGAATTTACGTGCCGCGGGTTTACTACCCATGATTTCTTTAATTTGTTCTTTGGGTTTACGTAATGTTTTAATTGCACTCTTAGACTTGTCAAATCCATACAAAGTGTTACCCTTTACAAACATTTCTCCTGCCATTTCTTCTGCAACATAATGATGCAGTTTACGTTTAGCAGTATCATAACACCAGGCTTCTTTAGACAGATGAAGTTCTGCTGGTCTAATGCTTTCTAGTTTAAGTTTTGTTGCTTCACACTCAAAACGTTTCTGATACTTTAACTTCTGTGTTGCTTTCTCAGGAGTGATAGGCTTAGTCTTACGTTTTGCCCTATTTTTAATCTTAAGAGATTGATATGAATTTAGTACACCAATCATAGTATCATATGCACCTATGATATTTTTAATTTTTCTTTTAGTTAAATGATTGTATGCTTCAACTAACTGTTCATCCTTACCTTCAATAACTTCTTTGAATTCTTTTTGTTCTCTTGTGTAACTTTCAACTAATTTAGGAATATGATTGGGTAAAGGATTGTATAAATTTAGCACTCGCATAATTGCTGTATTAAATTTAGCATCGGCCTTTATTTCATCTTCAAAGAACTGATCCATAATACCATCAATCTCTCCACCTGCTTCCATTAATTTATTAAGCATGACTTCTTGTATAGAGGGACGATTAGGTTTATCTTTTGCCTTTTCTTCTTTGACTTTAGCAATTTTGGCTCCCTTTACAAGCCATTCTTCTTTAAGTTTGACGATGTGGTCCCAGTGACTTTGTGGTGCGTACCCAACTTTGTTTAAGAAAAATATTGTTGCACCAGTAGAATTAAAATTCCAGTCTGGGTTTCTCAGAATAACGTCTAGTTCTTCAGCAGTGTAGCCCGAATCTTTTTTCATCCAAGTCTTGCACTGTAATAGTCGTTTCTTGTCACTAATTTCAGTACGAATAAAATATTGACAATCTTGGAATGCTTTAGTGCGTTCCTCTTCGTCTACAATATCCTTGTATTTTTCCCAGTTTGGTTCAGGTGTCAGATAAACTGTTTTTTGTTTTCGTCTAGCCATTTGATCCCTTATAAATTTTAATGTTCATACTTAGTGTTCGCATTATACATTAAATAATTTTTTGTTTCAACCTTTTATTTACCCAAATTCTTTGTCTCATTGTATTGAGATAAATATATATATGCCAAGATTAAGTTTATACCGGGAACAGAAACAAAACGACTACCGTTTTTTAGACAGAAGTATTTCTGAACAATTGACTGTTGGCGGTACTGACCTCTATATACATAAATATGCTGGACCGTTGGATCAAGGGCCGTCTAATGATTTTACACAGCCTCAATATAATGACATGGATCCAACAAACATACAAGATTTGCTGTTCTTAGAGAACAGAGATCGAAAATATGAAAAGGATATTTATCGATTACGGGGCCATTATAATGTACAAAACTTAGACTTTGATCTTAGTCAGTTCGGCTTATTCTTAAGTAATGACACTATTTTTATCAACGTGCATTACAATGACATGATCGATATCATAGGCAGAAAATTAATGGTCGGTGATGTTATTGAATTACCTCATTTATTAGATTACAATCCATTAGACGATAATCCAACTGAATTTCCAGTAGCACTAAAAAGATTCTATCAAGTTACAGATGCTAACTATGGTAGTGAAGGTTTTTCACAAACATGGTATCCTCATCTATGGCGTATCAAATGTGAGAAACTAGTAGACAGCCAAGAGTTCGCAGACATCTTACGTCAACCAACTGACAAAGACAATTACTTAGGTGATTGGGACAAAGACAAACTATACCCTGCAGGATATACAATGACGTTTGGTGATAAAAACTATATCGCATTGCAAGAAGTACCAGCAGGAACAAAACCCGGAGATACTGATCCAGATCCGTATTGGGAACTTGATACAGGTAAAACACTTAAAGATGTATTGGGTCGATACAATGAAAATGTTAGAATCAATGATGCTAATTTAAAAGAAGCGGCACGTATTGTACCGAAAGCAGGTTATGATACATCTAATTTATATGTTGTTCCTGGTTATGGTATTTTTGAACAAAATGGAATACCATCTAATAAAGAAAATCAACCCGCACCTCCTGTCGATGTACGTTCATTTATGCCTGGCAACAGTCCACTAAGTGCGACTGGTGAAGTCATTACTATGAAAAGTGACAAATACAAGTATGAGTCTAGTGGTATAAGAATACCAAAAGAAGTTATGGATGTTATGCAAGCCAGACATGGTGAACAGGACATAGATTTAGAAGCAATGATAGCAAAGTTTGTACAAGCAAACTTATCGATTGCAGTTGAAGCACCTGAAATGTCATCAACAGGCTCAGGGCAGATGGAAGGAACAAAACTTCTAACAGTTAATATTTCGGGACCTGTAACAGGCCCGTATGGTACTGCTGATAATACTTACGCAACAGCAGACCAAGATCCAACAGCGGCAGGGTTTACAGGTACAGAACCTTATGGTCCGAATACAATGGACTATCGTGCTGATTGTGATCCTCGTTTTCAATACATAGCAAGATATACTCCACGTGACTTTGGTTACACGTCAGGATATTTAAGCGGCGAAGGTACTCCACCAAACGGTTTACCCGCAGGCGCAGGTATTTCGTTCCCGGCGAGTCCACAAGTAGGAGATTATTTCTTGCGTATAGATTATACACCTAATGTTTTATATCGTTGGTCAGGTACTCTTTGGTTGAGAGTTAGTGAAGATGTAAGAACAACAACTGGATATACTTCAGAAGATACTTCGCAACTTTCAGGCTTCATAAATAACGATGCGAATATATTTAGTAATAACGATGGAGCAAACATATCGTCTGCACAAGGGCTAAGTGGTATCTTAGACATAGCACCAGATGATAATCCACCAAGTGACGGAACCTAATGGCACAATATTTTTACGACAATCAGATAAGAAGATTTTTATTACAATTTGCTAAAATTTTTAGTAATTGGTATGTAACAGCAGGAAATGATCCGAACGGTAATCCTATACTTGTTAGAGTACCTATTCAATATGGAGATGCAAGTAGACAAGCCTCAACAATTATATCAAACAACTCTGCAAGTAATCTGCCATCAGCACCTTTAATAACTTATTTTATTAATGGATTAGAATATGATCAAAGACGTACACAAGAGCCTTACTTTGTAGAGAAACAGAATGTACGTCAAAGAGACTATGATCCAACTACAGCCGCATACGGAGAAACACAGGGTCAAGCATTTACTGTTGAAAAGTTGATGCCAGTTCCGTATACACTTAGACTACAAGTAGACTTTTGGACAACTAACTATCAACAAAAATTAGAATTAATTGAACAGTTAGGTACACTATTCAATCCATCATTAGAAATTCAGAACACTGATAACTTTATTGATTGGACGTCATTAACAGTTGTTTATCAGGACGGTCTTACATTCTCATCTCGTACTATACCACAAGGAACAGGAAATCCAATTGATGTTATGTCATGGAAGTTCTATTTACCTATGTGGTTAACAACATCCGCTAAACTTAAAAAGTATGGTGTTATTAACAAGATTATTACTTCTATCTTTGAGGGTAAAACTCAGCAAGATATGCAAGATGATGACTTGTTATTAGGTACAAGACAAAAAATATCTCCATACGGATATCAAGTGTTATTCATAGGCAATTCATTGCAGTTATTACCACAAGATCAACCAGATCAGCCTTCTAATTTTTCATTAGACAAACCAGTTAATCCAGACACTGATTTGTATTGGACATCTATCTTAAACATGTATGGTGCATACCGTGGAGGTATCTCACAAGTTGCACTACAAAATCCATATATGGATACAGAGATTATGGGTACGATTGTTGTTGACCCACTTGATGATCGTTATTTAATTTACAATGTGGACGCAGATACATTACCACAAAACACATTAGATCCTGTAACATCAGTTATTAATCCTCAAGTAACAGGACCAAACAATGGACTGCCTGGACCTACTCCTAATGTCAGGTATTTATTGACACAAGATATAGGTTATCAATCTTCATCGTGGGGTACGATGATAGGTAGTCAGACAGGTACGTCAGTATTACCTGAATCGCAAGTTGCAACTACAATGGTACCTGAAACATTATATCAGATTGCTACTATAGGCACAACTGATTTTAGATTCTATGGTGCCCCAGACAATAATATAGGCACTCAGTTCAAAATGAACAATGTACAACCAGAAGGAACAGGTACAGTTTATACTGTTGTAGAAGCAAAAGCAAATGACATCATACAATTCAATGCAGATATTATGACTTGGTTTGTTGCATTTGATTCTGTCATCAACAAAGATGAACTTGAATATGTAACTAACTTAACTACAGAGATTCAATATCGTTGGGCATCTACTCCACCTGATTCAGTTCAACCTGGATTACCTGCTCAATGGATGAAATCTTATGAAGGTTATTATAATGAAGGTGATTACAGTATAGTTATTTAAAGGCGACCCTGTAGCCTACTAAATAATTGTATGGCAATCATTATTAATCAATCAGCCGGTATTTTCTTTTACTGCAAATCAACTGCACGATCATTGTATCTACTACGCAACGAGTCTAAGAATCCTACTTGGTCTATCCCCGGTGGCAAGATTGAAAAAAATGAAACATTACTTGTTGGATTAAAACGAGAGTGTCTGGAAGAAATTTCATATTGGAAAGATAATTTTAAGTTAGTTCCTGTACAGAAATTTGTTAATAACACATTTGCATATCATACGTTCTTTTGTGAAGTAGAAAAAGAATTCATGCCCATTTTAAATGACGAACATTCTGGGTATGCTTGGGTAGGTAGTGACAAATACCCAAAACCTCTGCACCCCGGATTGTTTTCTACTATCAATATAGATAATGTAGTAGACAAGTTATCTAGTCTAAAGAACTTATAGAAAGCCCTCAGAGACGTTCTAAGACGCATAGTTTGCTTTTATACATAGATAGATGTAATTGATTAACGTTGCTTAGAGGGCGATTTACACAGTCTCAGGAGCAATACTTGACACCATTTCGATCCAACATTCTCAGTAATGCAGTCCAAAACAAGGTTACATGCTCTGCTATATCATTTGTCGGTGAGACATTAATTCTTGCTATTTTATCCCATTCTGATTCAGAAGGAACTGATATTTCTGCATTAGTACGCAGAACATCCACTTGAATTTTGCAGGCATTCTCTAGCATATAGAGATTATATAGTGCCTCGGGAATATTGTTGGCTACAGATAGTAAGCCATGATTTCGCATAATCAGTAAAGATTTATCACCAATATCTTTTCCTAATTGGGCACATGATCTAGTATTGGGAACCTCGATACAATGGTAATCGTAATAGTTTATTTTGTTCTGTACTTCTCCTGATTGCTGTGACAAATTCATCAGTCCTTCTTTCATACATGAAACTGCAATTCCCGCACGGGTATGTGAGTGCAAAGTACAATTCACATCTTGTCGAGTTTTCATTATTGCTGTATGAATTGCATGTCCTGCATCCATATAAGATTCTCCTGCTAAGATATTTCCATCAAAATCAACCTTAACAAGATTGGACGCAGTTACCTCATCAAACATTAAGCCATATGGCGTAGTCAAGTAATGATTTTTATTTTGAGGTAGACGAACACTTAAATGGGTAAAGATTACGTCTGTCCAACCGAAATAATGAAAGAGGTGATGGCATGCGGCGAGATCGCATCTTAATTTCCATTCAATATCTTCCATATAATTTATTTAACCCAAAAAGAAAGGGTGACTAGCACCCCTTCTCAATCTAAATAAATTTAGTGTGACATCCAGAACTCAACGACCGAGTATCCGAGTGTTCCTGCTACCATACCTGCTCCGATAAGCATCCATCTCCAACGTTCTAAGGCTGTAATTTTAATAGCCATTTCATCGTGTGATGCTTGATTTGATTTTTGAAAATCAATCAACATCTTGTGAGTTGATGCGTTACCTTCTCTAATTAGGTCAGTATTAGTTTTAATATCTGACCTAACATCCTTTAGTGCAGTATCGAATTTCTCGTCCAAGTTTTTAAATTCCACTTTGAGAACTGCAATATCAGTATCGTACTGTTGTAATTGCTTTTGTGCGTTACTCTGTGCCATTTAAAAGTACTCCTTTTCCTTATGCTGATGGAAGTTGAATAACTGGTTTTGAAGAACCGGCTAATGGAGTACCTGCGATTGATTCAAACGTTGCCTGCATGCCAGTCTGATCATCCTGCGTATAGTCTGATCCACTATCATTAGTAAATGCTAAACCATTAACATCAGATACAGATTCGATATAAGAAGTCGCCGCATTGTCATATGTACCTTCAATGCTCATTTCACCTGCAAGTAAATCTGCTTGTGCTTTTTTAACCATTGTGCAGATACCTGATCTTGTGCCTGCCGCGTTGCTTACTAAGTACTTTCTTTTACCTTTTTGACGTTTGATATAAACTGCTTCGTCATTAGATCCAAGTACTGTAATTTCACTCTTTGTAAATGTTGCTACTGCACTTAAGTCTAATTTTTCAATGTTTGCAGTTGATACAACAGTTGTTGTTGTCAATGCTAATGCTGGTCCACCTAATGTTGCTGAAACACTGAAAGTTGATCCACTGTCAATTGTTTTAACAAAGTAAGTAGTATTTGCTGTTAATCCACCAATGTCTGCACCAAAGTAAATTGGAGCATTTAGATCAAAGTCTGCTGTTGCAGTTACTGTGATTAAGTCTGTTGTTGCATCTGAACTTGCTGTTGGTGTTGACACTACTGCTAATGCAGAGACTGTGCCTAATGGTACGTTAGCGCCGTTTGATGCATATGATACTGTACCTGTTCCAGCGCCTGCGCCAGTTGCTACGAATACTTCACCTAAGTTAGCACCTGTTGCACCCATTGAGATCCATTGTGCCGCAGATGTACCAAGTGTATTGTCGATTACATAAGTAACGCCAGTAACTAAAGCACCTACTGTAAATGGTGTGTTGTCGCCTGTAAATGAAAGTTGCTCACCTACTGATACGTTAGTAGTAAAGTCTGCATCTTTGTCACCGTATACATCAGTTGTTGATGTGTTGAACCAAAACTTTCCAGGTTGTGTTACAGCAATTGCACCAAATGCAGTTAACTGTTTACCTTGTTGTGCAGTATCTCCGCCGACTACGCCCATATCTTGTGGTGTGTCAGATGGATATCCTTCACCGACTTGGTTAACACTTAAGTTAACACTTCCGCCAGATGTAGTTGTTAGTGTTGGTGAGACTTGAGGTTGTACTGAAGGATCAGAATTCAATGCAGTAAAAGTAGTTGCATTAATTACTTCGTTTACAAAGTATGTAGTTCCGCCAGTTAATCCACCTACTGTTGAAGCAGGGACAAATCTGTCACCGATTGTTAATCCAGTAGTAGAATCTACTGTGATTACGTTTGTAGTTGCAGTCGTATCGGATAATACCGGTAAGGCTGAAACCTTTGCTATTTTTAATTTATTCGCCATTTTATTTCTCCTAATAATTATAGTTGACGTTCTAGGTCACACGTTCGGTGGGAATAAGCACCGCATGAGATTGTTTATCGAACTCGACAAACGAGAACAATCATATGTATTTATAGTTTTTACGTAAAAAGGGAGTTTAGAGGCGACCGACTGCTACTTCAATAATTGACAATTCTTTGCTAGTTTTGTCTTCAATAGCCTTACCTAATGTCATACCTGGATGCATAATTGTAGCAACATTATACCAAGCAGTTGCACCACCTTGTCCATCACTTACCATGACATCACCTTTCTCACATGTATCTGTTACTTTACACGGTACTCGACCTTGTAATGCTACTGCGACTGGAATGCCTGAGCATCCTTGATTCATAATATATGCTGGATTTGTTGACACGATACCTGCTACTCGTCTGCTACCTTTTACATCAGAGACATGAACTTCTTCAGTACCACCAAAGCATACTACAGTACCTACTTCATAGGCTTCTTCACCTTTATAGTACTCAGCCAAGTCAGCATATGTTGATTCTAATCTGGATCCTGCTGTTAGTGTCCAATTACCTGTGATCGAACCTGCTGTTGTATTTGCACCAGTAGTCAATGTATCTGCTGTAAGAGTTCCTGCAAGTACATCTAATGCTCCACTAACAGTTAATGATGTTAAAGTACCCGTGCTTGTAATATTAGGTTGTGCGGCTGTTGTTACTGTACCGGCAGTTGTTGCTGATGTAGCACTTGTTGCACTTGATACAGTACCACTTACATTAGCACCTGCTACTGCGTTAGCAGTTGCGGCAAATGTTACTTCACCACTTACATTAGCACCAGCAACTGCGTTTGCTGTTGCGGCATTTGTTACTTCACCTGTTACATTAGCGCCAGTTAAAGCAGTTAAGTTTGCTCCATCACCTGATACGTATGTGAATACTCCACCGGTTGCATTAACATTACCTGCTCCAACATTTGCAGAGACAGTTAATGATGAGAGTGTACCAACTGATGTAATGTTGGCTTGTGCGGCTCCTGAAACAGTACTTGCTACTGCGGCTAATGGCACAGTTCCTGTAACATTTGCTCCTGCAACAGTATTAGCAGTAGCGGCAAAGTTAACTTGACCTGCAACGTTTGCGCCTTGAACATTTGAAATGTTACCTGCATCTCCTGATAGAATACCTACAACATTACCTATGAATTGATCTGCGGTTACTCTATTAGTAAATGTTGTGTGAGTTGCGTTTGATGTAATTTCTTGGAAGCCTAATGTGATAGACGATCCTGAAAGATATAAATCTCTGAATCTGTTTGTGTTGTTACCTAAATCATAGGTAACATTAGCATCTGGTGTAATTGATCCTGCTACTTCTAAACTTGTAAGTGTCCCTAAACTTGTAACATTTGGTTGTGCGGCTGTTGCTAAAGTACCTGTGAATGTTGATGCGGCTACATCATAAGTTGCTTCAACATTACCTGCTACGAATTTTGCATTAGCAGTATCAAAAGTATAACTACCACTTACGTTAAGTGGTTTATTACCAGTTGCAGAAGTAGATACTAATGCCGGGAAATAATTACCTGTAGTAAGATTACCTACTACACTGTTGTCTGCTACATTAGCATAATCAACATTTAAATTTGCTACACGTGTTGTAGAGTCTACGACAATAGGTGTCGTACCTGTTGCAACATTTGAAAATATTCTGGATGCATTTAAATTTGTTGTATTGATATTTGTAGATACATTTGCATTACCAGTGATAGTTAAAGTTTTGTTTGAACTAAAGTCCCAGACAAAATCTCCGTCACCATCGATAACACCTGAGTTGTTATATTGTACACTTGTATTGCTACCTTGAGCCGCTGATGTTCCACCGCCACCTATTGATGCAACTGCTCTACCACCAACACCATATACATTTGCTGTTAGTCCTGTTGTTGTACCGATTGGCTTTTCAGGTCCTGCTACACCATTTGCATAAATTGTATCAGAAAGTACAATAGTTGTTGTCGTGGGTAATGCATTAACATAATAAGTAGATGTAGTATCGATTAATGACGTTGCACTATCCATATTACCTGTAAATCTAACAGGATCATTTAATGAAAAGACTTGTGAATTACCAACTGTAACTCTTTTGTTAGATGTATCTGTTGATGCAACACTTGAAAATGCATAATCAGTAAATGCAGAAGTGTCTACTGGTGTTAATAAGTTTGTGTCAGAATATAATGAGAATGTTGTTGAACTCAAAACGTTAGCATAATATGTGCCACCGTTTAATTGAGTCATGCCAACTGCACCAGTGATTGTAACTTCTTGTCCTGATGTTAAAAAGTTTTCTGTTAATGAAGTAACAACACCTGGGTTTGCTTGTGATACGTCTTCGATGTATGCTGTGATTGTTCCTTTAGGTGTCCAAGATAGATTGCCTAGACCATCTGTTTCAATTGTATAACCAACTGAACCGCCGTCGATTTGAACATTACTAATCTCTCCTAGATCAACTAACCCGCCGGCGTCTCCACCTCTATTGACCCAGTTGTTACCGTCATATACTAAGACTTGTCCGTCTGCGACTGTAACGTTTGATATGTTTAAGTTACCGACTGATCCGTCGATTTGACTGAATGTAATATCAGAATATGAAGTTAACACTTCAATATTTTCTAAGCCACTAGTTGTTTTTCCGATGAAGACTCTTTTTGCATCACTGGCAAAACCGATTTCTGCTTCGTCTAATTGTGGTAAATCAACTAAGTTACCAGCCCTTTGTTGAATTTTAGAGATTTGTATAATGCTCATAAGTCTAATCTTTTCCTTTGATTATACTTATTTATCATTGATTTTAAATCAATGTGGCATTTTATCAAATGTACTTAGTGTAGTATTCCTCTAACTTCTTAAGCCATTGTTGGTGATACTTGTCGAACTCGTTACCTTCTACGATAAACTCTTGGTATTCGTAGTCTTTGCTACACATAAACACAACACCTTTCTTAATATTTGTGCCGTATAGTTCATTGTGTGCATCTGCATAAGCCGCTAATTGAATAAAGTAATCGTCAATCCATTCACGTTTCTTAGGTCTATTCGTTTGCTTATGATCCATGATTGCTTCGGCACCGTCATGCAGACCTACTAAATCAGTTGTACCTGCATAGATTTGAGGGAAGTATAATGTTACTTCAGTTCCCCAAAATTCTTCACAATTAACTAATCCTTTATCAATGATTTCTTGTGCCATAATGTGACTTTGTTTGCTGTATGGATTTGACCCATACTGTCCCATGTCTCCGGTCTCACTTAGCACGTAGTTCTCTAGCCATTTATGCATACGTGTTCCGCGACCTGCGGCTTCAGTAGTGATCTCTTGTGCTTTAGCATAGCCAACTCTCTTACGCCATTCTTGTAATCCTTTTTTCTTTTCTTCAGATTGGGTAGCGGATAAGATAGTTGTTACACTAGGAAGTTTGCCTCCGTCTGGTGTAAGATATTTACGTGAACCGTCAAAGTTTTTCTTTTTTAATTCTTGGTATGGATATTTTTGTGTTATCATTATGGCCTCAATTGATCTGTTTCTGGTTTTCCTGCCCAGTTTTTATTTAAATAGTCTAATCCTAATTCATGGAAGTAATACACGTTTCTACTAAATTCCAGTGGGTAATAATTTATAGTACCCATGTGAGAAGTCTGTACATCTTTTTCTGTTTGAGGAGTGTGTATTAAAATATCATGTAACTTAGCATGTGTAGATTCAATCACTTCGATATCATTATAACGTTTTTCTATTTGTCTCCAAATATAATCTGCAAGATGTTTGTGTCCCTCTTCTGTTTCATGTAAGCATGGTGTCTTTTCAAAATCATCTGTTACTTCATTAAAATTTTGTAGTTTTCCTGGATGCAATTCTAATTCGTTTGTTAAGATTGTTTCATACTTTTCAATAAAATCATTTGCTGTTGGCCCAGTGACTGGCATATAATCACTCATCATATGAGGTACATTATTAGTATCTAATAAACTGTTGATACTAGTCCAACGATGTAACTTATCTTGTTCCATTAAAGAATAGTAGTGATCATCAGAGTTTAAGATTATTTCTTTTTCTAACTGCGAGTGAGTTGAGTAACCATCTACAATATAGAAATGATGCGGAGGACTAGCATCTGCCAAATAACATTCTCTACGTGATGATTGTGTATATGCATGTATGTAAAAGGGATTGTTATCATGCAAAAGGTCTTGATAGAAGTATTGCATTGTTCTGCGAAAAATTGCTTGATTTCCTTGCCCGGGTAAAGCAAGATTGATCAATGGAACTCCTAACCGATCTGCAATAATAGAAGCCCAACAGTCCTTGATCGGATCTGAGATTCCATGTCCGTATGTGTAACTACAACCGTTAACGACTAAGTGTGATATTTTTAGATTCAAATTGTAAAACTCTCTCCACAACCACAACGTGCTTTCTCTAATGGATTAATGAATTCAAAACCTTCATTAAGTCCATTCTTTTGATAGTCAACTGTGATTCCTTCAAGTATTTCGTTAGCCTTTGGATCAATTAGTATTGAAAACCCTTCATATTCATTATGAATGTCTTCTTCGTTGATTTTGTCTGCAAACTCAAGTTTATACGCATAACCACTACACCCTGTAGTTTCGATACCTATGCGAATACCAACACCTTTACCACGTTTGGCTAGATGTGATTTGATTTTATCTTTTGCAATTTCTGTAACTTCCATACTTGTATTTAACACCTCAATATGATATTATAAAGTATTTCTTATTACTAGTCTAGTGAATTGGGTTTATATTTTGAATGCAGAACGGTCTTTTTTCATAGCAGATTTTGCCATTTTATCGACGGTCTTTTCACTGTCTGATTTTTTGTCTTGTCCAGGTTGAATATTGACAGGCTCATGTCCTTTGAAGACTACTTTATCACCTTGTATATTTGATATAACACCTTTAAGAAGAGGCTTCTCCATCATTTTGTATAAGTCTTGTACGTCAAGTATGATGTCGTTGTCTTGGAATGTGTCGAGCAATTGATCAACTGTATAATTATCAGGATCAATGGATCCATCTTCTACATGTTGTTGTAATTGATTAGAAACAGCAACAATGCTGGCTGCCATTGCATTGCTGTCCTGAGCATCGACAAACTCGTAAAGCCTCATGTGCTTTACCTTTTTGCTCTACCGACTGGTCCTGTTGATACGTCTACGTCTACGTCTTCAATGTCACCGACAACTGCGTCAGGGGCGCCTATGTCAATATCATCTGTTCCCATATCGCCTGTTACATCAATTGCTGGGTCAGAAACATCCATGCTGTTAACACCGACTTCGCCGTCGCCTAGTCCTGTATCTACGTCACCGTCGAATGCATCTACTGTTTGTCCACCTGTAACACCTGCTAATGCTTGATCAAGTTGTCCTTTGACTGATACTAAACACTGATTCAATTCTGCAAGTGCTTGTCCTGCTGTTTGATCAAATGCTTGTGCTTCGTTAACACCAATTTCTGTTTGAACAGAGTCAACTAGTGCTGGCATCTCTTTGACCATCATGTCTGAGATTTCTTCTAGCATTTTTTGTACTGAATCAACCATGTCCTGTGCGGCTAAGATAACTTGTGATCTGTTAACTTCTTCGTTTTCAGTGATTACTGAAGTTCTTGGCGCAGAAGGAGCAATCTTATAATGCTCTTTAAGGGCTTGTTCTACAAACACTAATTTCATGTATGCAGGATATTCAGCACCAAAGTTTTTAGATTCTTTTGCTTCAGCAATTAAACCTTTTACTTTGTTATGCATTGTTTGAGTTTGTATTTTGTTCAAGCCTTTGATATTGAAATCAACTTCAAAATTTTCTTTTAAAGCCTTGACTGCAACTTCTTGCTTATTTAAATCATTAAGTTTCATATTAATTTCCTAGTAATCTGTCGTAGATATAATGTATTTATCTTGTTTCATAGAATTTCTGGATCCTCTAACACGTTTCTTTTTGTGATCTTCAAAGATTCTACGTTGTTGTTCTTTAGAAGTATTTATGAGTCTTTCTAAGTTATACACAATTTGTTTTTTGCGTCCTAAATCATCTTGTAATTTAGTCAATTGTATTAGTCTATGATCTAACGGTTTTGCTGTACTTTTATATCCCCGTGTGTGAACTGCGATATCTAAATTAATTGATGCCATTTTACCATCAAGGTTGTAAATGTCCATTGCTTGTTGACTACTAGAATTATGAGCAAACACACAATATGCCATTGCGTTTCTAGCATTTATAAATTGATATGATGTTTCATCACCAGGTGTTGATACAGTAAACAAATTAGTTGTTGCATCCTGTCGTATTTTATATTTGCCAAAGGCTTTGATACCAGATCGATCATTACTAATGTAAAGACTTTTTAGTTCTTTAATTAATTCTCCTTTAAACATCTGCTTGATTTTATTACGAGCATCTTCTACATTTGTTTTCTTTTTCATACATTCTCCATAAAGTATATATTATTCAATTCAGGTGTAGTGTCTAAAAAGTTCGGCAAGTCTACACTTTCCGTGCCGCATTTGATCATAGGTATTTCATGGCAATCTTTCGTAAGAAAGCCTAAAGAATCTATGCTGTCATCAAAAACTGAATTATTTTGTACTTTAAAATCAAACTTCCAATAATGAAAATTTGATTGTTCGACTAAAAAGCCGAAAATGTTTGAGTTTGTATTGTCTTCTATTCTATGAGGGTAAAGTGATATTTCTGGATTGCCTCGTAAACTTATGCACTGTAATATAGTGTCAAAGTTTGCTTGTGAATTTCTTTGAACTTGCCATAACTGATGATTGTCTCCAACAGGCTTTGATCTGTTGAGAACATTAGTATGAGTAATGTCAAACAATGTAAAACAAGTTATGGTTTTCATATTACTATTTAGTAGCCAAAAAAAAGCCTCTAATAAAAGAGGCTTTTTAATTCTTTAACTAAAAACTTAGTTAGTGAATGTTGCTGAAGCAGTAACTGTAGACGTTCCACCTGTAGCCGCATCGATTGCTGAAGCCAAAGTAGTTGTGTCCCAAGCGCCAGTAGGATATACTGCGATTGCTAAGTTATCTGTTGCATCATTAGTGAACTCATAGATGTAAACAATTGCTTTTTGCTGAATTGTTAACATAGAGATGTTTGCTAATGTAGTGTTAGCCGCGATATCTGCTAATTCGATATCAAAGAAGTCTAACTTAGGTCCTTGAGGCTGAACTGTGCTGCCTGAAGAAACTGCGTTTACTCCTGGGTTTGAGTATCCAGTTCCGTCTAAACGTAATACTGGATAAAAGTCACCATTTGCTCTTGTAAATTGTGCCATTTTTCTATTCCTTTTTTGTAAGACTCGTTCCGAGTCTGTAATATTTGTTGTCCCTCACCATGAGGTTCATACTAATATTTAGTCCTTTGTAAGAAAAATGCGGTGATATATTACTTTGCGGCTAGATTTTGAGCAGAAAAGCCCATTCGATTGACAAACTTGAGTCCATTAGCAACGAACCCTTCATGTGTTTCACTGCCATCATCTAAGTATCCTTTGACAGGACTAGACTCTGCGGCTTTGTCTAATTGATCTACAATGTTTTGTTTTAAATTATACAATGCTATCCAAATCTTAAATGCACCCATTACACCCTCTTTATGTGTACTGAAATGGTTAGTAATCTTTTGTCTCATCGAATCTGTCATTGGACGTTGCTCTACGAATTGTATAAAATCATTATACAAGTTTGATAAATCTTTTGAAACGATCTTTTTATTAATGAAGACTGTAAACAAAGAGTTAAATGCATTACGTGCCTGTGGTGCTGAATTCATTAAGATACGAACATCATTGCCGTGTTTAGCAATCTCTGATTCTGCTTGTGATTGCAACTTAGTAGGCATTTTTATCTTTGGTGTAATCGGCATTTTACTAGGAACGATTGCTACATCACTGTTGTTATGTAAGTTGCCAATTGTACCATCTAATGATGATGATTCGTCTGTTGTTTCAGCATTGACTGGGATAAATGTATGTACACCTATGCCAGCAGTTTTACCACTTAGCATGTGTCCAACTTCACTATCTGCTTTAACTTTATATGCGATACCGTTTGGATTCATTTTAAATGAATAATACCCATCTTGGTCTTGTAAAGGTTTAGCAAACAATAAGTCTCCCCAATAGTAACCTAATGTTCCTCTATCTGCTTTGTCTAATCCGTCCCAAATACTATCAATGATGTTGTACAAGTCTCCTCGATCAACACCTCTGTTTTTATCATACTGTCTGAATTCTTGTGGTGAAAAGACTTGTCTTCCTGTACCGTCTTTCTTATTGAACATGTGCTTATCCATGATAGAAAATCTACCTTTCTGATCACGTCCAAATATAAGAGCAGGGTAACCGTCCCACTTAATTGTAATTGTACCAGGTGTTGCAATAGTTTTTTCCATTGCACTGATTGCTTGTTTGGCTCCTTCAACATCTCCCAAAAATACTAAATCTTCTGGATGATCCAAGTGCCCTTTTGCTTCGACTAAATTGATTTTTTCTAATGTACGTAAAGTATTAGATAATGATTCACTGAGGTTCATTGTTACCTCGTTTGCAGTGATGGTATTTTTTCTGCTCTAATTGCTGATTGAGTTTTAGATTCTTTAACAGGCTCGGCTTTTGTGTCAGGAGCAATACTTGACACCGGTGCAAGTTCTGATTTATAAAAGGTTTTAGGATCCATCGCATACATTTTTGAATACTTCTGTTGTTCTTCTACCGTTAACGGAATACCACTAGAATCAGTCCAATGTTTACCGTTATAAAAATATTCTTTTCCGCCAGCATCTTTAATTGCTATGCCTGCAGGTATCTGTACAGGCTTTGGTGTTTCTTTTGATTTTATTTCAGGATTTGCACCTTGTGCTTGTACTGATTTTTGTATTACTTCTGCACCTGGTGCATTCTTTATTCCTGCTGGTGTAACGCCTACAGTAGATGTTGCCGCCCAAGCACCGTCTGCTAGTTGGATTAAAATATTTCTGTTAATGTTTGGCTTAGATGGATTTTTTGAATTGTTATATTCATGTTCTAAATTATCAATAATGTTATATAGTACATCTTTACTTTTAACATAATCTACATTTTGCATCCATTGACCAAGCCAGTCTTTCATAAAAACACTAAACATTCTGCCGCCTGCTTGTTCTACGTCGGTTTCTTTTGATTGTTCGTCTATGATATTTTCTAAGATTATATTCATTTCGACAAACTTGACCCATTCAGTAAGATTACCGTTCCAACCTGGGTATGCTCTTTTGATTTCTTGTGTAGTCAACCCTTTATCAATTAAATCTTTGATACTATATTGTTGCCATTTCATTTTACGTTTAGTAGGTACTTTAGGCTTGTTAAAGCCGTCTGTTTCTTTACCGAAATCTGATGTATCAGATTTGTACTCGCCGTACTTTTCATGTCCTTTCATTTTAGGATTAAACATTCTTCTCATTTTTTCTTGGAAGCCAGGCATTAAACGTTGCTTGTTATTTGGATCCATGTTTCCTTGAGAATCTGGATTGTTTGAATCATCGCCAGTGACTGAGCCTGGACCAATGGGTGGATTAATTAAGCCGGCTCTAAGACCTGAATCGATTGTACTTAATGCATCACTAACAAAGTCTTGTACAAACAATTTGTATGCTAATTTATCTTGTTTTGTTAGTCCGCCTTTAAGTCCTAGACTAGGTGCTTTTACTGTAGGACCACCTGTGCCGCCCATGCCACCTTGACCGCGAGTTTTTTTATCGCCGAACATCCAGTCGCCTAATTTATTTTCGTTGATAATGACTTCATCAAACTTCATTGATACTTATCCTTGATACTTTTTAATCGTTTTTGAGAAACGACTCTTGTCTCTTCCTCGGATAGCACTTAGCAGTTTCTTTTCTAATTGATCAGCCTGAACATCATCGTAGTTGCGTTGTATAAACTCAATTAAGTTTACTGCACTAGTGATGATATTGTTTCCGCGAGACTCAACAATATGAGGAATGTCTCGGTTGCTACCGAAATTTTCTAGTTCTTCTAAAAGGCTTTTGGTTTTTTTCTGCATAAGTATAATTCCTTACTACTATTTAGTCAATCGTGACCATTTTGGATATTATTTGTCTTTCAAAGTATTCAATAATGACTTAAGTTTTGTACTTTGAACATCACCATTTACTTTCTTTTGCTCTGTATCAACTTGCTCGTCTACTATTTGATCAGTTACTCCTACTTGTGATGTTGTTTTAAATTTATCCATGATTGATTGTGCAGATGGTTGTGATGTATTATGTGTTGGTGCATTAGTACCTGGGTCTGTGATACGTAAAGTTTCAATATCAAATGCTAATTCTACTTTTTGTCCTACCCCCGAACTTGATCTTGTCTTCATCAACTGAATCTGATACTGCCCACGTTCTCTCATGCTACGTGATGTAAAGATACCGAACACATTATCTGCTGTATTAATCTTACTGATACCACCTGAGATATGACTGTGATCAAATTCGATTTCATCAACTGAACTTCTGTTCAACTGTGATGCAGTTACAAAAACTATATCTAATTCCTTTGCCAAGTTACGCAATTCTTCTGAAACATACTTGTCTTTAACAAACAAGTCACTAGGACTTACTTTAGCACTTACAGGCATTAACAAATCCAAATAGTCAACACACATAAAGTCTAGTTTCTTACCTGTTTGTATTTGTAGTTCTCTTGTATATGCTCTAAGATCATTAACTGTAGACTGTGCCGGCATATATTTAATTTGAAAATTACCAGATGCTTTTTGTTTCATCTTTACTTTCATTTCAACATTATCTAAGTCTCTAAACACTTCTTTAGCCTTAGTATCAGTCAACATAGAATCAATACGCATTGCTGATAGTTCTTCACTTAATTCTAATGTAATATATACACCTGATAAACCTTGTTCTACCCAATTAACTGATAGATTTTGCATAAACAATGATTTACCTGAACCCGAACCCCCAGCAAAGATTTGCAGTTCACCTTTATTGAAACCACCATAGAGTTTTTGATCTAAAGAAGCCCAGCCTGTAGATGCTTGACCATTACTTGATTTAAGATGCATAAGACGAGCCCTAGGATCATCAAAGTAATCGATACCTAAATCTCTTTGCAATGATATTTGTACAGCATCTTTGATTAACTTTTCTACAGGATCATAATCACCTTTCTCTAGTAAGTCTGCTGAAGACATGATTGCTCTTTCTAATTCTTGTCTACGAGTAAACGATTCAAACTCAGACATAAACCATTCATAATGTCCATCATCTAAATCAGCAACTGGATCGATTGTTTCTCCTGTTGTTGCTTTGATTTGTGTTGAGTCAGGCAATATTTTATATTGATCTGAATGTTCTCTCATAAACTCTGCAACAGGTCGTAATCTTCTATCAAAGTTCTCTGAGTTAAAGATGTTATTAACCCTAACAAACAACTCTGCATTTGTTATCATCATTCGCAAGAACAATTCTTGCACTTCTACATTAAATTCTTTTAGCAATTTTATTCCTCATAACTTCTACTTTAATTTTGCTGTTTGTTGCGGAGTCTAATATACTTAGTAGTGTATTCAGACGACCGTATTTAATTACAGCATCATTTGCATCTTTGATATCTTCTGACCAATTAGGTAAAGACACATCAAAACCTAGTTCTAATGCTCTTTCACAGATACCTAATCCTGTTTGATCCTGATCAGGGACAACAATCACACGTTTACCCAATTTGTTAATTACAGCAACTTGATTGTCATTAATCGTATCATGTGTTAGTGCTAGTCCATTCATTGAGATTGCATCAAAGATGCCTTCAAACACTAAGACAACTTCCCAATCATCTTTTTGCAAGTCTGTACCAAATACATACCCTTGTTGTTGATCATTAATAAACTTAGGATTTCTATCATCCATAAATCTAATTGTACTACCGACTACTTTGTTTTCATATGTGTAAGGAATAATTATACCTTGTGATTGTCTTCCTTCTGCATTAGGATTCACCATGAAAGGATAATCATTATGTTGCAGTCCTCTTCTATTCAAGTAATCGATATACACTTGATGATCTTTGTTTGCAGTGTAAATCAATTCTCCTTCTGGCATTGCTTGTTCTTTAAACTTAGGTAATTTTTGCTGTTTCTTTTTGTGTAGAATAGAATCTAACAAATCTTTGTGCTGAATAGAATGCAAAGACCACTTGTTGATATCTGTATCTGGCATGTTGCACCATGTTAAGAATGAACGAGTTCTTCTACTGATTGCTCTACCTAATTTGAAGCCGCATTTAAAGCCACAATTAAAACAATGATAGTTCCAATCATCGCCATCTGCTTTAATTCCCCCTCGCATTCTTTTATCAGGGTTATGTCCATTATGTTGGCAACAAGGAGCATTGAATGACGTCCAGCCACTCTGCGTTTGTTTCTTTTTGCCAGGGACAATCGTAAGTATATCAAACATATCTGATATTATATACGAAAGAGTGTGTTAAAACAAGTAAACAGGGTAAGTTATCTAGCCAAAATAGTAACTATGTTACCCACATTAGATTCAAACTTAAGTTTAACAAATGGATGATAACCATTAATAGTATAACCGATAGTTCCAGACTCACTTGCGCCGGTTTCAGCATTACCGTACATATATGAATCGATATCATAAAAGCCTGAATCAACAAGAGTAGAACCTTGTATAGTTAGGTTACCTACGTAATTTGCATAGTCAATTGAAGTAGTAAGTATAGGATTATCTTGTGTATTAATAATACTTGAATAATATGTTACTGATTCTGAATTTGCATTTGCATTCGATTCAGGAAATGTTTGATCAGAAGGTACTGTAACTGTTTGCGATGGTACAAAAGAAGGTAGAATTGAATCTACAATGTTTAAATCTCCTCTAGCACCTGCTTTAGAATCTACAAAGACAGGTAAATTAAGATTCCCGCTTGGCCATTCTAATGAGTAGTAACATTTTTGTGATTCAATGTTTTCTATTTCAGCCGCTGTAGTGTTTAGTTGAAAAATGCCATTGATATCTAGTACAGGTGTTAACGCCTTTCTTAAAAGGATTTCGGTACCATCTGAGTTAATGGCTCTAAATGATATTTGTTGTTCCGCAGTTGCAATAGATGATAAATCAACTGGCTTCTGTTCCTGATTCAGAAACTGAAACTGTAATTGATTGTCAACACCTTTGTTTAACGTTAATGGCTTTGAATAAACTGGCATATATTTCCTCGGGCTTGTGCCTGACAAAACCACAACGACTTGTCTGACTGTATATGTATATACTGATGTAGTGTAAGACACAAATTTTAATCTCCTATAGAATATATTTATCTCTCAGTGCATTTACCAAGAAATTTGACCATTTTTTTGAGGCTAATAAATACAATACAGATATGACAGATTCAAAAAAACCAATAGACTTTTTCGTAAAACTCACAGAGACACACCCCTTTATTTCGGTGCTACAATATGCTGGCCAAGACTTTGTAGGTATCGTTCAAAACCGTGATGATCTTGTGACAACTATATATGATTACGGTGCAATAGTTGATGCAGATAAACGTCTTAAATTTTTAGAATTAGGAGACGTTTGGTGGTGGGAATCTAATCGTCAAATACCTATTCATTTGTTTTTAAAAGCAGAGTGGGCATTGTTTAAACCCTTCTTAAGAACGTTCAACAACAAGTCACTTACTTTATTACACGGACCAATAGTCAGTATGACTGACTTTCAAAAGAAAAGAGTTAAACGTAAATCTATTACGTTGGTGAAGAGACCTTACTAAGTCTTTTAGCCATCTTAGCAACTTGACGTTTCTTTTTTGCTCTGCGTTTCTTAGCCAACTCTAAACTAAGTTTACTCTGAACACGTTCTTCAAATGTAACACCTAACAAATGATCATACTCATGTAAGAACACACGTGCTTGAATGCCTTCTAAGTGTTTTTCTTTAATAACTTCACCGTCGATTTGTTGATAAGAGACTACACATTCTGGTTGTCTTGGAACATGCAACCAAAGATCAGGATAACTTAAACACCCTTCTAAAAATAATTCTTTCTCGCCTTTAAGTTCATCTACTTGAGGATTGATAAAAGCCATTAACTTTTCATCAGTTCCCATAATCAAAATGTTTTTCATTACTCCGCACTGAGGTGCCGCTAAGCCAATACCAGGATGATTAGGATTGAACATAACTTTAGTCATTGCTTTAATAAGTTCAGTTGGATCGCCGTCTAGTTTAAAGTCCCATGGTTCGCAAGGTTCTTTTAGTTTAGGATCGTTTTCTGGAATCAGTTGTAGTGTAAGTTCTTCCATTATTTGTTGTGCCTTCCAAATTCATCAAGTAAGTCTTGACCAGTTAATCTTGTCCCAATTATTTCTTTGCGTCCTGACACAATGTACTCTCTTTCGATACTACCGTCATTATATTCTACATCTAAAACACGTAAATCATCACCTGTTCTGTCTGGATTAGTTTCATACCACATTGAAGTAAAGGAATGTGCATGTACCGCTTTAACTCCCTTTGACCACTTTTCGGCTTCTATCATTTGTCTTTGTCTCTCAACGACTTCATCATATTGACTCATCTTGTTCCTCTAATAAATTCATATGCACTACAACTAATTGTGCATATGCCACTGCATGTGACTTTTTAAATGTGTATCCTGTATTACTGTCAATCCACACAGTTTTACTTATCTCTTTCCATGTCTGGCCAATAAGATTTCTTTTTGCTGGGCGAATAACAGCCAAGAACATTGCTAATCTTGGAATACTATCAATCGGTTCAGGCATCTTTTGCATTATATCAAACTGTTTGTTTAAATGCAACAACACAGATACGAAATTTCTTTCTTTCAATCGTTCCCAGTTAGGCTCTGTCATAAGACTAATTAAATGTAGTTCATCTTTTACTGCCTTGTAGATGTTAACGTTTAATAAGTCTAACTTGAAGTATCCTCGTTCATCTGCTTCTTTGTAATCTAGGTTGCACATGTCGTTTACAGGATCATAAGGTACATCTGTAATATATACCCCAGTAGGATGCTTCTTTATTGGATCTTGTTCACGCATTGCCGCAGGAACATGTTTGATTAGTTTAAGTAATTTACTTCTGTCTCCGAAGTCTATGTCAATATCTGACTGTATACTCATTTAAGTCCTGCTTGTTTAAGTTTTTGATATGCACGTTGTACAACTATTGCTTGGTGTTCTGCGTCTTCTACAGCCTTGTGAGACGTTACTGCTTGACCATCTTTAAGAGACACGTTGCAAAGATCATATATTGTTCTTGTGTCTCTAATAGTGTAGAAAGGCCAGGGTATTGGGCTGTCTAATTGCCTAAAAGCATTCTCTGCAACAACAATATCAAAACCAGCACCATTAGACCAAACTGCTCTGCGATTCCAGCAGAATTTGTATAACTGATCCATTGCATCTTTAAACGGAATCCTATCTCTGTCACCCATTGCTTCATCAATTGCATCCTCACTTTGTTCTCCCCACCACCTTAAAGTATCTGGGTTGATATGTCTATTTAATTCTTCTGTTTGCGAATCTATCTCAGGACGTAGTTCTAGTTTTTCTACGACTCCAGTACCCATAGGGTCAAAACGAACAGCACCAATTGTTAATATAACACAATCTGGATCTGTACTCAGAGTCTCCATATCTATCATTACATCATTTGCCATTACTGCTCCACACGTTATCTTCGTCTTTAATATCTTTTATTATATCATCCTTTAAGTAATTAATCAATAGAATGGAACGTTTTTTGGGTAAATGCAATGGCATAGTAGAATGCATCAAACGAGTATTATAAAACAAGATACTACCTTTTGGCATATCATACTGTTCTGCATTTTCTAAAAAGTATTCATCATGCAAACCTTCATAGCAATCTTGTATATCCCAATCTTGTTGATGACTAAAAGGTATAACTCCAGTTGCTCCTGTGTCTTTGTCTAAGTCATCAAGTGGAATGATGACTTGTATGCCACAGATATCATTGTTTTCTCTTTTGTTGTATTTCTCAAATCTATGCGGTGTATCTATATGAGGACCTACCCATCTACTTGGTCCATTTATTGTTACAATATCACTTGCATAAAAGGTTGCACCAGTCAAATGCTTTTTGATCTCAGGATAGATAAGTTCATGTATCTCTTTAACTTCGTCCCAATCATCTGTGAGTTGACTCCACCATACAGCAATGCCAAACAGTTTCTTACACGCCTCTGCTTCTGCATATTGCTTCTTATGTGTGGATGCTCTGACAGGGTAGAGTTCATCTTTTCTGTTGTTTATACGTTCAATAAGGCTGTCTGAGACGATATCATTAATGATATCAAAGCCACGTTCATCATGTGATAATTTAGATTTGTTACCAAATATCTTTTCCCAATTATCGGCATAGGTTTGTTGATCGGTTCCTTTACGGCGTCCTGATCCTTTTCCTCCATGCCATTGAGTCATGCAGTATCCTTTGTTTCGGGCCTTGTTACATCATCCATATAGTAAATAGGAACCTCTTTAATCGGCTGTTCTTTATGTATTTCTCCTAGCATAGCAAACCCTACTACTAGTAATGTAAGTACCATTGCAATGATACCCATTATTGCTTTCCCTAACATATGTTCTTCTTCAGTCATCTCCACCTCGTTTCTAACCATGTGCGTTCTTCATCGCCGGCTAGGTAAATTCTTTTTTGTTTATGATCTTCTTCGTTAGACCAACACCAATGTTCATTGAGTGTATTATATGTACTGTCATTATATTGTGCTAGGCTTACGTAGTTGTGCAGTTCATGTACTCTGTCATAGTCTTTTAAATCACAACTAGGTCCCCATGTATCCCAGCACCAGTCACGTAATTGATTAAACTTAATAATTTTTGCTAAGTCTGATTGTGCTAAGGGTCTAGGACTAAAACGTTCATATTGAGGTTTAATAACAGTAGTACACATCCACGTAAAGATATCATTTCCTTTCCATCTACCGTCTAACCTAAAAAACTTTATGTCTAATCCGTCAGTCATTAATACCCTGCTTGTTTAAGTAATTCTTTTACCTCAGCAACATCCTCATCGTTGCGTTTAAATTTTATCGCCCACTGTTCAGGATCAATGTATTCTAATACCATTTTTTGTTGTACTGTATCCAACTTACTTAAAAACTTTGTACCAGATTGACTTTGATATAAAGACCAAGGAGATATTCTTCCTGTTGTTACTTCATAACAGATTCTATTTGGAGCACCATATCTAAATGCATCTTTACTTTCTATTTGATCATCTTTACAAAGTTCGATAAGTGTCTCCATGCTACGAGCAATAGCATCTAATGGATCTTCATGCCTAAGATATTCGATAATAAATTTAGTGTAGTTTTTATCACTAGTCCAACTATCTATTCTGATTTGATTTTTAAGCAACCAGTCTGCATAACGATTAACATTAATACATCTTGTATTGACACAGTAATGACCGAACTTAACAAAGGCTAGATAATAAGAACTTTTAGTAAAGTCTATGTAAGTCTTTTGTTTTTTACTAGAAGTATTTTGTGCATAGAAATTTAACCATGCGTTAAAACCAATACGATTACCCTTAAGATTTCTATCTCCATATCGGCGTTTCTGTTCGCAAATATGTTTGTCAATAGTACTCTCTTTTGCAAAACTTCTTCCGCAAAAGTCGCAACCAAATTTAGTTGCCGAGTTCTTTTTCGTATTCTTCGATTTCATTATCTGTAACGAGTTCACTAAGTAATTCTACCTCATCAAATTTTAGTTCTGGAAACTTTTCTGCTAGATACATTTTGCGTTTGTGTTGTTCACAAAATGCATTTGCTATTTCAGTCAAGTCTCCTGCTGTTAGTTTAGGATATACCTTTTTATAATAATCCTTTATGTCTTTAGGTTTTGCATTATCTTTTAACTTACTGACTCCTGCTTTGATATGAGGGATCCATTGATGATATTGCTTACCAATGCCTGGGCTTGCCGCACACAACATCAACCATTGTAGTTTAGGATGATGTATTACGTTCTCATTAAACAAATGTGTGTTAGCATGATAGTCAACACTTTGTAAATAATATTGCGATAACTCACGTTTGCCTTTCACTACACTTATCCAATGTAGCATCATAAACGGAACAAACTTTCGTTGTTGTTCAGAAGTTAGTCTGTCATAATAACCATAATCTTTTTTATCGATTGCCGCTATTGCTTCAAACAAGTTAAAGTCTTGCTTTTCAAACTTTTCATCTGTTGGTGTTTTTGTTCTAGCCAAAGTAACCTCTTGCAAACCACCCTATTGCTATCGATAGGGGTGCTATAATAAACAAATCAACTATCCAATGCAATGCAATAGACAGTGTAACTATTTCTTTCCAGTGTAGTTTGCAAACGTTCTTCCAATGATCAAAAGACTTGAGCATAATCTACAACTTCACAATTTCTACTAATCTCTTTAACAAAGTAAATGCATCTTGGTTTGGGTCCATCATCTAAAGGAACACATAAGAACTGACCATTACGCAGTCTAGGTGCATACCATGTTACATCTGAGTAAATGTCTACAATCTCTATTGGAAGAAAGTTAGGAGCAAATGATGATAGTGGATTGAATGAGTAGACTGAAAAGCCTCTGTCGTTCAGACTTGATAGTGGCAGTGTTTCTAAATCTCCACCTTCTTCATCACCGATCAACACTTGCCAATCAACTGGCATCTTAATCTGCTTGTCACCAACTTGCAATACAACTGCTGGAGCATTGAATGACTCTAAAAAGATAAGTGGAATGTAATAGTAATCTACAAACGTAGGATTAGAGTTATCTAAAATTGCAAATCGAAGGTCATCGATTTCTTCTGGTAACGTTTCTAAATTATAGTATTGGTCTTCTAATGTTAATATTCTCATTTTGTTATTATACTGCTCCTTGCAGTTTGATTCAAGTTAATCGGTAAAATCATTTGTATTTTAATTTTTCAACCACAAACGGATAGTTTGCTTCTCTGTAGAAATGTTTACGTTGGGTTAAATGTCTCTTTGCGAAACGACAGGAACTTGTTATGTCCCAGATTTGAACAAAGTCTTTATCTTCTGCTTTACGAATGCCACGACCGATAGACTGTATGACACGAACAAAACTCTTACCTGGTTCAATGAGTACAAGATTAAAAATCCTAGGAATATTGATACCAGTAGAAGCCACGCCGTAAGTAGCAACAATGATTTTATTATCACTAGTGGCAACATCATCATATTCTTCTTTGCGGTCAACAACTTTCATTCCTCCTGATACAAATACTGCATCATCTAATCGTTCTACAAGTGCATGTCCTGCGTTGATACGATCAACAAGAATCAAAGTGTTTCCTGATTGTTGTATCGAATCAATTAGACTAGCCATCTTGTCTAAACGTTTTTCATCACTAAGCAAATGCTTTAGTTCACTTTGATAGTTACTGAACTCTTGTTCATCCTGTAACTGTACTATGTTCACGTGACACTTAGCAAGTACTCCTTTATCTTGCAACTCTTTTGCAGATAGTTTATTAATAACAGGTCCCAGACTTATTTGTAAAGCAATTGACTCATACTTTGCTTTGGGTACTGTTCCTGTCAGTCCCCATCTGATGGGAACATGGGCCATTACGCCTGTTAACAGTTGCTTCAATGCATCTGCTTTTGCCATATGTACTTCATCGACAATGACACAAACAACATCTTCAATGAACTCTCCTATAGTACATTCTACTTCTCCTCTTTTAGTATTCTTTAATAGAATATTGAGAGATTGCCAAGTACAAATAGTGTGTTGTTTAAAATATTCTTTACGATCTCCAAAGTATACACCTACATCTAAACCCATGTTGATATAATCTTCTTCGGTTTGTGATACTAAACTTTTGTTAGGTACGATCACAATGCTACGACCATATGATTCTACACTCTTACTTAGTGCCGCAGTCATAATAGTCTTTCCTGCACCTGTAGCCACTTCTTGTATCGATTGAGGATTCTTTAAGAACTCATTAACAACTTGAACTTGATAGTCTCTAAGTTCAATAGATTGCCCCTCACAGACATGTCCTTTAGGCCACAGAACATCTTTAAATGTATCTTTCTCAACTTCTGTAAAGTTGAATTGCGTTTGATACTCACGCATATCCTCTAGTTCAATCGAATAGTTTAGTTCTTCTAATACTGGAATGATTTCTTCTAATAGATTAATATAAGTAGAACCGGCAAGACTACAATAACTAACCTTGCCGTTCCACCTCCCCAACTTAACACTGGGCATATATCGTGCACCTGGAACCTCAAACTCAAACTTTTGCATTAGTGCCCTACGAGCATCTAATTCAAGTCCGGCAATCTTTAGATTGACTTCATCTTTAATTTGTAGTGTTGCGATTCCGGGCATCGATTAAGGCCTATATTGTAGTGTTAAGAAATACTCTAATCCACCTGATCGATAGTTAGGTATCATTTCAAATTCATCATCTAGTATATCTCTTACAGTAAAAGATAGCAAGTAGTTAGGGAATGCTTTTTCAATTTTGTAGTCAATTGAACTTACATCATCTAGCATTTCTGTACCGTCATATGGACCAGGCTCTCTGTTAAACAATCCAGTGTATCTAAATGAAATATCATAACCACCTAAATCTGTTGTAGATGATATGATTGCTTTGTATTCAGGAATACGAGGTTGATCACTATTAGTATAACCTAACTCGACACCTATGTTTGTAGTGTTCAGTCTTTCGACAACATAACTGTTTACATATCTAACACCTTCAGTGTCGTATGATCCAGTGTTAACAAACTGTGAGTCTGTAAAACTGTAATCGATACCTTCTGCAAATTTGTATTTAAAGACAGTTATGTTTTTGTAACCAACTTCAAAACCTGTTGCTTCCTCAGGGTCTAAATCTTTATTAGGTAGAGTCCAAGCATCACCATTTAATTCATAGAGAGTTGGATTACGATATGATGTACCGAAACTTGTGAACCAATTACCTGTCTCATATCCAAGACGATAGACAAATGCATCTTCACTTAAACGAAGTCCTACGTTAATAGGATCAAAGTTATTCAGCACTGTATAAACAGAGACATTGTTTTGTGATGTGCTTTCATACTTTTCATATTCAACGGTTGCACCATAGATATTGTTGCCAACTGTATGTCTAGTATCTGCATAAAACCTTTCTGCATCACTCTTATATGTTTCTACACCTTCTGTTTTATAGTTAGCATTATTAAATGTGTAACCAAACGTGTAGTTGTCATTCCTTACTGATAAGGAACCTTTGTCTCCGTTTTGTACGCAGTCGTTTGACTGTGAAAAACTTGCGGTATAACAATTGTCATAATCATATTCATATGATGTACCGGATAGATTTACTTTCCAGTCTCCTAATTCTTGTTGTCCTTTGACTGTTAAATTGTTATAACTATCCTTTTCATCGTTGTCTGTTCTAACACTATCATTTTTTGCATCAAAGTAACTTAGGTTAAACCCACTACCTGTATGACTTACAAATGTATTGCTACCATATCGGATAATAGATCCGTCTTTAAGATCATCAGTGATAAAAATAGAACCGCCTAAACTACCAGAACCGTATAGTACTGAATTTGGACCGTTAACTATTTTTACATTCTCGTTACCAGTAGAAAAGTCATGACCAAAGTCATACCAGCCACTACCGGCATCATTTGCTGGCACACCATTTCTAAAAATAGTTGTGTGTATCGTTTGTGTTCCTCTTTCAGTGTAACCTAAAAAAGAACCATATCCACCAGCAGTTGTTGCTTCGGGTATAATTGTTTCTAATATATTAACGTCAGTCGAAGGGTCCGACTCTGTTTCATATATGGTTGCACCTACTACTACAATTTCTTCAATCACTTGTGCTTGTAGTTTATTTGCTACAAACATTAACATCATTACTGCAACTATTGCATAGAATGGTGAAAAGTTGATATGAAAGTTTTTATCTAAATCATTCATTTTATATTTATGGATCTCCCGTTTGTTATGATTATTATTTTGCCATTTTGATTATCGCCATGACATTGTTCTGGTTCTACTATCGAATTGAATTGTACTAAAACAGGTAAACCTTTTACAGTTGTTTCGTTGTGATCATCTTCAGGAAGATCAAACAAATCTCTGCTTTTGTGTATTCTTAGATTATGATCGGCAAAAGCCTCTCTGCATTCTTTAAATACTCCAATACTCTGAGACTCAGATTTCGATACATGTGATCTGTACTCAGGAGTTCCTCTCCCCAATACTAAATCACTTACACCAAGTTCGACAAGCCATTCACAACAATCGTTTATCGCATCTACTTCTACTTCTGTAATGTAGTTTGCGGCAAACTCCAGTTTAGGATCATCATTGATGATTGCCTCGTCTATTTTTATACCAAATTGTGAAACTTGATATAAACATTTTGCACTGTTGTCTAAAGTTACGTCTGCAAGTAACTCATCTAATATTGCATTAGAATTAATAACAGTATATTGCCCATCAACTAAGACTAGTGTCGGGTCTTTATATTGAACAGTTGTAGATTCCAACTGTTCGATAATATCTTTTATTTGGTTATGATACACAGTAGTAAAAAACTGCGGTAAAATATTGTATGCTAATTTTAAAGATGAAGTACTTGGATCTGCTTCATATCTTTTGCGTTCACTATTCCATATCCAAGGTTGCTGATTATCCATTGGACCATAATCGTCAATAGGAAAAAAGGTTGTCATTTCTTTTCTGAATTTAGATATGAAATCTTTTTTGAATGGGACTCTGATAGTTATTTTATTCACACTATCGTCCCAATCAACATTTGCATTTGTATACTTAGGCAGACTTGGTACGACTACACACTTCCATGTCAATGATTCTAATTCTTCGACAGTGTATCCGTTAGTAGCAAATTGCTTTTTGTATTTGTGCAAAAGTTTATCGAACAAGTCTGCTTGACCAGATGTAATCTGTTTTTTGTCATGTGTTAAGGATTGCATATTAGATATGAATTTATAATCATAATGAGACAAACTAATGGAAGTGGTCATCATAAAAAAGATAACCTGCTCTTTAGATGTAAATTCAACTTTCATATTTATATTATACTTCCTTTTAACCTTTTAATATATTAAAATGGTAATAAAAAAGGGGACGACCTCAGCCGCCCCCAAACTCCTGACACAGAGTTATCTCATCTTCATGCAAGTTGACTCTGCTAACACTTTCCAGTTGTTAACACCAGTCACTTTGAATAAGTCAGCAATCTTAAGAGCCATTCTCATTGAGATTTCTCTAAGTTTGTGAGCATTCTCTTCCATGAAGTCAAAGATTTCTTTATCTTGACCATCGTTGAAGTCGTAGTCAGAAAACAAACCACCTTCACAATCTCTGTCTACTTGCTTGATCCTAAGCATCTTATCTCTATCACTATCGATAGTAAGATTTAAGAAGTGACACCTTGACTGAAGGGCTTCTAAGTGATCCTGCAACTTCTTAGACTTGATGTTCTCAAACTTCAAGTTAGTAATGAAGATACATGAACCTTTGAACTCAAAACTGTTTGGAATACCTTCTCTGTTAAGAAGACTAGAATCAGAGTTCCAGCAAATCCTTCTGCTTTTACCTGAGTCAAGGGCTGCCTTAAGAATGTTAAGAGCAAGATCGTCCTGAAATACAGAGTCACAGTCATCAAACACTAAAACATTTTTAGCATCAGAGTACTTGTAAAGAACTGCATAAAGTCCTAATGCAGTCATTGCACCCTTAACAACTTCATACCTAGTTCTGCTGTTAGTCAGTTGATCGAACAATGAAGCCTTCTCCATTTGTTGCTCAACACCGTAAGATTTACCTACTCCAGGAGGACCTGAAACAATCATTGCTCTAATGTCCCCTGCGATAGTAGCCTTAGCCATATCGTCAAGTATGTTGAATCTAGTTTTGATTCTGTCCATTGCTTCTTCATCAGTCTCAGTGACTACTGGAGCAAGTTCTAAGTTAGCATTTGCCATAACAGGTTTGTCAGTTCCCCATGTGATGTCGTTAATGTTGTTAACTTTAATTTTAACATTAGCAATTTGAACTTGGGGAAACTTACCGTCATTTTTGACAGTAACAAATCCACCTCGTTTGCCTTCTGCATAACCTTTAACCAATTCAAATGATTGATTAACGATTGGTTGATTTCTGTACTCTCCGTACTTTACTGTGATAGTCTGTGTCATATTTAACTCCGTTGTGTCAGTTGTCGTTATAATGTAATTATACTACCTTTGGGTAGCAATGTCAAGCCTTTGGGCAAACTTTTTTGAATTATTTTTGTTTGCTTTTTTACTTTTCATACTATCTATTATACGGTAAAAGGACCGAAATGTCAAGCCTTTTTTCCATTATTTTGCCATTATTTCGCCTATAAGAATCAATAGGTTACGACTAATCTACTTGGATATCTTCCATTCCTGCAGTTCTGAGACGGACAATATGCCCCATTTGCCACTGTTTTGCGTCTAATCCTTTCATTATACCCAGATACTTGTTTCTAAGCAGGGCTACTTCGTTGATAAGATACTCAAAGTCTATCACTTCATCTTCACCATCTACATACTTTTCAGCATCACGTGATGTCAAGGCTCGTTGATATTTCTCTAAGTATTTTTGAAAGTGTGTTCTGCGGATCTTACGTAGTTTGATATTAAGAAGGTTGAGCACCGCTTCAATCTCTTGTAGTTGATTGAAACGGTGTTCGGTTATGCCCGGTAGTGCTGATATATGTTTCTCAACATAACCAGATACCATACAATCCTTTTTACTAGATGATAGTTCAGTTTCGTAATGTGCAATGAAGTCAGGTATTACTGACAGATCATGGCTAATACGTGTATACCAATTCAAGTAATACTCCTAGTCCCAATCATCATCGGTAGAATCATCATAGTCGTCCTCATCCTCTTCCCAAACTTCATCTTCGTCCTCTGAAAAGTAAGATAAGGCTTCTTTGATTTTCTTGTCATCTTTAAAGGCTTTCTTAATTTCTTGTGCAGACATTCCTTCGTCAATCAAGTGATTAACTAATACATCTGCCGCTTCATGGATATCACCATCTTCGATTGAAGGTTTGATAACTACCCATACTCTAGCCAAATCATTTAAATTCATATGCTATTCCTCTACTGTCTCTAATGCATCTTCCTCAGTATTTACTTTGTCCATTGCACTTTTAACTTCAGAGTATTCTGCCATAAGATTATCTAAACAACCATCTTCGTTTGCTTCCCAAGGCTTTCTAAACTTGAGAACTTCTTCACCTGATTGAGTGATGTACTTCAATCGATTGCCTTGCTTAGTTAACAAGCCTGATTTCTCAAACAAGTCAACAAGACCTGAATAAGGATTCATACCTGTCTCATAAGGAATCTTCACTTGCACACCCTCGAAAGGTTTTGCATAACGAGTCTTCATTACTTTACAGCCTGCACGAATACCTCTTACTTCAGAGATTTTATTCCCTGCCGCATCTTCTTTCAGTTTCATCTTCTTCATAGCAACAACAATACTTGATGCATAGATAAAGCCTTGACCACCTGATATTTTATCATCTGGGTCAAACATATCTTGTGATGCATATGTATGATTAGTTGCAACAAGTCCAACGTTATAACTTCCGAACATGTTAACAGAGTTTCTGACTAATGATGTCAGTGCCTTGGGCTTACGACCCATGTCACCTTTCATGTCACCTTTGTCAAATTGATCAACATCGGTTGGTGTCAACATCATACCTAATGAGTCAATTACAAATAACACTTTAGGACGTTCTTCTTCTGCCATGTCTTTGTAATCTTTCATAAAGAGTGATATAGTTTTTGCTACATCGTCAATCATACTCATACTAAGTTTAAGTAACTTCTCAGGACTAGTATCAACTTGCAAGGCTTGTAGCCATGCTTCATCAAGTGCATTCTCTGTATCAATTAAGACTACAAAGATACCTTGTTCTTGTGCTGATTTAACTATGTTACCTGCCGCAAAGTATGATTTACCTGCGCCTGATTCACCTGCAAAGACTGTTACCTTACCTAAAGGAACACCCTGATGGAAGTCACCTGAAATAAGATAGTTCAATGCATATGAACCCGTTGAGATCCAATCGGTTGGATCGTTGAAACCTATCGACAAGCCGTCGATGGATTTGGTTATGTCTTTCCTAAATTTGGAAACGTCAAATGGTTTAGCCACGTTTACTCCTATTGATTAGATTGTTTGTTGTTAATTCTACTAGAGTTAGAAGGTTTTTGCAAGATTTCTGGGCAGGCTTCAGCCATATCATCTAAATCAAAATCAGCAGGGAAATGTCTCAGTGCGGCTCTTGCCCTATCTCTGATAAGACTAGGTACACGCGGAGTTTTGCCTGGATCGCAAAGTTCTTCTAATAATTTCTTCCCTTGTTTAAGGGCTCTAAATCTTTCGTCTGGTAGTGTCATTGTTTTTCTCCTACAAATGTGGGGGAGTTTCCTCCCCCAGACTCGCAATTCTTACGAATTGTTTTGTCTTGCACGGATCATTGCTAGAATGTCTTGTGCTTTATCACTAGATGGTTCAGAACTTTCTGCTGGGGCCGCTGAAGGAGTTTCTACTGCGGGTGCAGTTTCAACTACTGGTTCTGCGACTGGAGCAGATGTCTCAACTGCGGGTGCCGGAGCACTTGAAGTTGATTCATCATTCTTTTCCGCGTTTGCGGGTGCATCTACGCCAAATGGACGATAGTAAGCACCGAACTTGTCAGTATCGTATGGACGACCATCTACTGATGCCTCGAACATTTCTTTAATGACTCTGAGTTCTGACTCACTTGGCTTCTTAGGTAAGAAGTCTGCTAAGTTGAATAGACCATTTGCTTCAATAGCCGCTTGTTCTACATCAGTTAGAGCAGATTCTTTTCTAGACCATGAAGATGTTGAATAATCAGCATATTGACCTTTCGTAGTTTTTCTGATATTAAAATCAAGACCACGCATTAAGTCAGTTGGCAATTCTTCGATCTCTGGATCCATCAATGAACTTTTGATAGTTTGAAAGATTTGAGGTGAAATAACAAATCTACGAATAGGATTCGCAGGGGTGTTGTCTTCCCCAATTGGGTTTTGACGTACAAAGCCTTGAAAGATGTATGAACGTTTCTTCCAATATTTGTTCGCCATTTCTTTTAAAGTTTCGTCTTTGTACCAAGGACGAACTTCTGCTAATACAGGACAATTCTCACCGAACATTTCTACGCACGGTACTTGTACTGTTACTTGTCTCACATTTGGATCACCTTTCACGCCATTAAACGGTAGTTTAATAACTTGTCTCTCTATCCAAAAGAACGAATTGTTTGAATCCGCATCAGGTAAGAAACGTAGTGAGCAAGATGCTCCTTCGTCCATTTTCCAATGAGGGAATATCGCTCCGTCAGATTGTGGATACTTAGATCCAGATGATTTATTTTCTTGTGCCGCGAGACGGGCACGGATGTCTGCTAGACTGGCCATAATGTTTTCTCCTTTAATGTATGCCTAAGTTTAGTTCTATATGTGTTGTCGCAAGACCGAAGTCTCACTAGTTTAGTTTTGTTAAAAACATGACACATGAATCTATTATACACTAATATCTTCCTATGTCAATAAGTATTTATGCCTGATTTACCCATTTATAAAAAACTTATAAGAGTGCGACCTTCAAGTTTAGGGACCTGAGTAACAACAATCTCTTGTTCATATGCATCTCTAGGGTTAGTTAGAGTTTTGGCTCCAAATTCATAAATACTAGTGCGAACTATACTTACGATTAAGGAATACATTATTATGCATATGAGACTATTAAAAGTCGCACTAATTTTATTTAGTGTCGGATTTTCCAGCCAAAACATTTTTGCACAGGCAACTGGAACCTGTACAGCGGGTACCGATAATTGTGAGGCTAGTACTTCAACTAGTACTACCACAAATACCAATACCAACACTAGTACCAATACTAATACCAATACCAACACCAACACGAATACTAGCACTAACACCAATAATAATACTAACACGAATACCAATACCAATACCAACACCAATACCAACACTAACACAAATAATAACACCAATAATAATACCAATAATAATACTAACACGAATACTTCGACAAATACCAATACCAACACAAATAACAATACCAACACAAATAACAACACTAGCACCTCGACCAATACCAACAATAACACGAATAACAACACCAATACTTCAACCAGTACCAATACGAATAATAATACCAATACAAACAATAACACAAATAACAACACCAATACCAATAACACGACTAGTAACAATACTAATACGAACAACAACACCAATAATTCGACTAGTAATAATACTAACACCAATAACAATACTAACAATAGTACGGTAAATAGTACTTCCAACAATACGAATACTAATAATAACAATTCTACAGTTGACCAAACTGTTAACAGTACTAGTAATTCTACATCGAATAATACTAATAACAACAATAATACCAATAATACGACCTCGAATAACACCAACAATAATAACAACACTTCGACTAGTACAAGTGATTCTAATGTAACGACTAATAACAAGTCAGAAAACAAAAACGAAAACACTAATACGAATAACAACACCAACATAAACAAAACTGATCAAACTATTAAACAAGAGATCACAACTAAGGCGCCACCAGCAAGTGCGATTGCACCAAGCATCGGGTCTAGTTATTCACAAGACTTATGTACAACAGGTGTGTCAGGAGCGTTTCAGGGTCAAGTATTCGGCTTATCAGGTGGTAAGTCAGTTAGAGATATGAACTGTGAAAGGATCAAATTGTCTAAAACAATATATGATATGGGTATGAAAGTAGCCGCAGTATCATTAATGTGTCAGGATCCTAGAGTATTTCAAGCAATGGAAATGGCAGGAACCCCTTGTCCGTATATGGGTGCTATTGGGCCAGCCGCTTCTGATCGTTGGGAAGAAAATAACGACAAACGTCCTGATAAAAAGAAAGGCGTTAAGAGTAAAATCTTAGGAGTGTTTGGTTCTAGTGATATTGAAGTTGATAACATATCAAACGTGACTGCTGATGAAGCCGCTTTTGTAGAAAAATGTACTAGGCCTGACTTTAAAGGAAGACGTAAATCTACTAAGAGTTGTGAGGCAGAATGGCACGATTCAAAATAATATCATTGTTATTGATGCTACCCATGTTTGCGGTAGCACAATACAATCCTCCTGACTACAATGAGTCGAATGCTGACGGCACCAATACCATTTACTCAGTGACTGGAGATTACGGAGATTTGTATGATTTGACTCGTAGTGATCTGACTGGTGTGTCAGGTTGTACCAATGGTCAATTTAGTGATGACAGTGGTTGTTATGTAAGAATGGAATTTGGTTTTTCATGGGAGTGGCATAACGACTCGTATACTGCCGCAGTAATGAGTACGAATGGTTGTCTTAAATTAGTAAAAGAAAGTTACACTATTGGTAATTGGAACAGTTTGATGTGCTACGACTACACACCAAATCAATTAGGTAGTGGAGAATCAGGTTATACTCAACATGCAAATGATACTCTTTTTCCCTTTTATACTGACTTGATTGGGGGAAACAGTAATAGTTCATTATTATATAAAGCATTTGATGATTATGCCATATTCGGTTGGTATAATTTAAAAGAATACAATAGAGCATCAGAAAATAGTTTTGAAGTTTACATATTTGATTACAATGACTCTAGTGCAAAATGCGGAGACAGTAATACAAGAATAGCCTGTACTGATTCAGAAAGAGCAGAAGTAAACAAACCCGATAATTATGGATTTTTGTATGGTGATTTAGATATCATTAACCATGATGTTTTGATCGGAGAACAAAAAAGCAATACAAACTATACTCAATATCTATTTTATGATGACAATACAGATAACTTAGGTGATGGTAGTGTTGACAATACTTTTGATGATATGGACCAAGGATACTTAGAAGACGGTGGAGGTATACTATATTCAGAAGCAGACGGTGAGCCCGTTCAGTGTCAAAGCAATCCTTTATATTCAACAGATTGTTTATTGTATGATCTAGCATATTTAGAATATCAATGTAATTTGGATCCTCAATATAATAGTGGATGTGAGTTATATGAAGGCAATGAAGTAGATCAAGGGTTGATGTGTGAAATTGATCCATTGTATGATCCAAGTTGTCCTGGGTATGATGCCGCAATTATTGCTACTAGTTCAGGAGGTTACGATCCAACTACAGGATTAATGACTGATCCTGATACTGGAGAACAATACAATACAGATGGATCTATATACAATGATGGTTATGTCTATGATGACGGAGGTGTCAATGGTGACTTCGGTGATGATCCTTGGATGGAAGGTGGTGTATATGACCCTAGACTTGATCCTAACATCTCATATGATGACTTAAACACAGAACAACAAATGCTTGTCGATCAAGGACTCTCTCCGCAAGATGCTATGTTTGTAACAATGGGAAATGAACAAATAGCCGCATTAGGTGAAGATCCATTAGCAGTACAATTCAACGGACATAGACCAGGCGATTATGTATTAGATGCTGTAGGTGGATTAGAAAACTATGATACTCAATTACATGATACTGCAATGCAACAACAATCACTTGAATGGGATCCTAATGGTAACATTGACACACTTACTGCTGATGTTTGGGCAACTGAAGAATTTCAACAACAAGAAACAGAACGATTAGAGGGTATGGTTGAAACATACGGTGAAGAGTTTTATTCATTTACAGACCAAGATTACTATGAACATGATGTTGCAACTTATGGACAAGAAGAAGTTGATCAATGGCATGAGAATATTGAATTTGATGAAGAAGGTAGAATCAATTGGGACACGTTTGTTGAAGGTACTCCGGAAGAAGAAGTTTGGGTAGCACAAGAGAATGAGTTAATACCTGATTCTACTGAAGAAGAAATCTTTATTGAGTCTGAAGAAGTATTTGACCTTATTGTAGAAGATGAAGCATTTGAAGAATTAATCAGTGAAGATGAAATAGAACAATTAATTGCTGAAGAATCTCCTGAAGAAATAAGAGAAGAGGCAGTGATCGAGGAAGTTGAAGAACTCGTAGAACAAGAAGAAGCGGTTGAGGAACAAAAAGAAGTGCGTGAAGAACTTGCACAGGAAGAAGTTCGTGTAGAGAAAGAAGCAGAACAGGCTGTTTCAAGTTCTGGTTCGTCTTCTAAGTCAAGACCTTCTTATCAAAGTGTTGCTATTGCACAGTTTGTTTCTGAAGTTTCTGACGATACACAAACTGCTAACGTAATTGAAAGTGTAATCAGTGACGGTGGAGCCTCTGCGTCAGTACAAGTTGATTCAGGTGCATCACAAAGTTTTGCAGGACAAGACGGTAGTAGTTTTAATAACACAGGCTCACAGTCAGTTGCTAGTTCGTCCAACAGTGATTCAACTGGTATAGTTGCTGATGATTCTAGCCAACAACAATTTGAACAAGTAACTGGTCAAGTAGACACATCTATTGACGTTGCTAGTACATCTACAGAAGTTAGTTCTACTTCTGCTTTTGAAGTTGCCGAACAACAACAAGAGATGATGCAAGAAGAACAGTTGTTCGTAGAAAACTTCGATGATGGTACTGGAGGAATTAGCAGTACTGATGTTCAGTTTGAAGATAACTTGACTGAAGCATTGTCTACTGGTACAGGACTGACTGAGTTTTTAAGTCAACAGGCACCAAACTTTCAACGTTTTGAAGTACAGAACACAATGCAAGAACAACGTACTACAGAAGCAGTTGAGAGTTTAGCAGACTCTGTTGGCGCTACAGTTGCACAAGCAAACTTAGAAGCCCAACTACAGAATATACAAGAAGGCGAACCTACTGATGACGGTGGGTATGCTGATCAAACTATTGCTGTTGCCTATATAGGTTATACAGCAGGGTTTAGTGCTTACACAGGTGAGCAAGTATATAGTCAAGGAAATGAAAGTTTCTTTGACAAAAAACAAATGCCAGATGGTAGGATAGATGACAACAAAATGGGATTCTATCGTATGGCTGGCAACACACAAGAAAAATTGTATAAGATGGTTCTTATGCAATATGGAATTAATCCAGATGAAGAAACACAGGAGCAAAAATAATGAGTGAAGAAAACATCAAAATCGAGGGCGGCGACGGAGTCGTTCAAAACTTAGATTTAGACAAGTATACTGATCTACTTCTAAAATTAGACGAGGCTAATGACAAAATCAAAGAGATGGAAGCATTGACCAAAGACTTAAGAAAAGTTTCCCATGAAGTAAAACCAAAAGAAAAGTTTACTTTTAGTGGCCTATTTATGGACGACAATAAAATCAATGAAAAAGCAATCATTGGTTTTGCATCGTTCTTTATGATGGTTGCTTTTGGTATTGTAGACTTAGCAACAGGATTGAACGGTAAAGATTTAGTCATATCAGACTTTATCTATACATCGTTTGTTGTTGTAACACTAGGATCATTTGGTATTGCTGAAGCAGGAAAAGCATTTAGCAGTAAACAATAGGAGTATATTATGGCAAGTGTAGAATACGAAGGCATTAAGATGAGTGGCAGTAAACTGCTTATCATTTTACCTTTATTAGGAACATTGATAGGTGGTCTATGGGGAGGCTTTGAACTTTATAATAGATTACTTGAAGCAGAAGAAAAATTAGAAAATCTGCAACCAGAAGTAATTGAACAAGAGATTGTCAGATTGACTGAACTTACAGAAGTTATCAAAGATAACTTGCAAGGAGAGATTACAGAAGCATCTCGTTTAGCACGTAATGTTGAAAGTTCATCTGCTAAAACTCAACGTGAAGTACGTGATGATGTTTATCAGATGGAACGTGAGATGCAAGAACGTTTCAAAGAGCAAGACAAAGAAATGCGTGAGATGAGGAAAGAGTTAGAAGAAAGAATTCAAACGATCTTAGAAAATCCTTTGAATGACGTAGAATAATTACTTCTTGGATAATTTTTTAGAAGGTACGGGCCAAGTATAAATGTATGAGCCCATAAAGTCTTTGACTAGACAGAATATTTCGTCTTTATATTCATAGACTTGAACCTCTGCTTCGTATCCCGGAATATTTGCAAACGTGTTTTCAAAGTCTATTGATGCATTTGTTAATTCTCTCCCATAAGTAGCAACCATGCCAGCAACAGCATTTAATTCTCGTTGCTCGTTTGGTCCTTGGTTGCTAAGATTAGCAAGTACATTGATTTCTTCAATTGGCGTTCCACCAAGATATTTTGTAAAAATACCTGTTCTGGATAATTGTTGAACAAGAGCATCTCCAAAATTAGGCAAGTTTTCTAATGAATGAAATCTTACAGGTATATCACCGTGTGTTTTTATATCGGTTTTTATTTCTGCAGGTAATGTGTTTGGTTCACCGTCGATTTCTATTTCATCCGGTATTTCAATTTCATCTTCTTCGTCATCGACAGTATCAAGTTCAGTATTGTTCTGTGTCACTAAATCCATAGCCGCTTGACTTGGAACAGCCGCATATCCTTGTACACCAGATAAAGCATTTTGGGTATCACTCCTTGATGCTACATTTTTGGTAGGAATTTCCATTGGGGGAATAGTTTTTTTCTCGGCTTTTTTAACTAAGTCATCTGCTTCGACAACAAACTCTGTAAATCTCATTGTATAACCTTACTTAGTGTGAGGGGGTAGTTTTGCTTCTATGAACCACTCATGTATTCTTTTAACTGGGTTGTACTTTTTAAATCTTAATTTAGTATTACTAACAGTCAAGTTTTTTGTTTTGATAGCAGTGTAATGATAAGTGTGAGAGTTTCTACTCTCAGACTCTGGTATCATGTAAACTTTCGATTGTTTCTTTTTCTTGTCTGCCATTAACCTTTATATAGTGTACCAGCACCTTTACCAGTGCTTTTACCTTTGTACTGATCGTAACCACTTAGACGTAAAATATCTTCTAACATATTGTCAGGTGCATGATCTGCTGATTTATCATTTGCAACTTCTTCACATTCATCTCTATTTGCTTTAGCATATGCTGTACTGCAACCAACATAGTCTGCTAACTCTGCATCTGACATTTGACTAACAGACATTTCATCGTCTGCATGTTTACTTTCTGTTCCGACTAAATCACCTACTTTTGCAGGTCCACCTACAGGTCCTAATTGTCCTGCACGTTTTTGATTAGCATCTAAGCCTTCTCTTAAATCACCTTTCCAAGCACCCATATGTGATAAGTGACCTGCAATATCATCTCTAATAGCAGTATCTAGGAGATCACCATGCCCGAATGACTGCCACCAATGCGTTGTGCCGTTTTCCTCATGGTCTGCTAATATTGATTTGAAGAAAATTAACATATCTTCCATGTCTTTTATATTTCCATCGGTTCCATTAACGTCCCATAGCATGTTATATTTCTCATTTTTATCTGCTTGTCGATACTGTTCTTCTTTTTCTATTTCTGCTCTATGTCTTTTAGCATCTTTTATATCATCAATAAATTCTTGTATTTTATCTTCTATTTTACTTGCTAAGTGTTGCCTTGCAAGCCCTCTTTCTATTTCTAATAAATTATCTCCTAATTGATCTAAGTAAACTTGATATTTAAGTGATAGTTTATTTGCGTTGATGGTACGTGATTCAGGATCGTCTTTAAATTCATCATACCATGTACTTTGATATTGTGGCCATGACAGGGGTGTTTCTTCACCTGTACGCGGATCAATGTTTACATAAAATCCTTTCTTACCTACTCTAATAGATTCTTCTAAATTATCAGGCTCGTTTTGTGTTTTATAGATTGCTCTTTTAACACCTGGATGCTCAGATAGTCCTGCTTTAATGCCTTCAATTGCTTTGATTGCTCCAGTTTGATTACCACCTTTATATCTAGGATCATTTAAAATGCCATATGCCATTTTAATTTCCTTATCTGAGAAATCTGTTTCGTCTATTAGTGCTTCACCAATCGTTGTTGAAGTTCTTTGAGGAGAGAAGTCTACATGTTTAACATCAAACTGGCCTTTATGACCCTTAGATTTTAAAAATGCTATATGTTTTTCAATTTCTGATCGACTAGAATCTCTGACTAATGGCTTACCATCAACATACAAAGCATATTGTCTTTCTTCAGTGATTTCTCCTTCCCCTAACATTCCTGCTAAAGCAGTTGCAATAGATACTTTATCACTAGCAGATGTATATGGGACCTTTTCTTTGTTTAGCAATCTATTTGCTTCAATTCTTGAGGCCTCTTTTGAATTTTTTGCAGAACTTGCTTGATTAAAATCATATAGACTTTTGTATTTTTCATATTCTCTCATCTCTGATGATAATCTCTTACGTGTTACAGAATCACCTGGGTTTTCTATTTGTAATTTGCGTATTTGTAATTTGCGATCACTGATCCTTTGCTTGATTATTTCTTCATATTCTTTAGCATTACTAGTTTGGCTTTGTATATATTCTACATCTTTTTTAATTAACTCTCTGAAGTTAGGATTCTCAAATAAATCTAATTCACGTTGTTCCGGTGAGTCTAGTTTATCTTTTAAATCATCTTCACTGTATGCGGCAAGAATATCTTCATATCTATGCGCCATTTCAGGATGTTTTTTAGCAAATTCTTTTTCAGACATTTCCATAGCATCAACGACTAACTTATTAAAGGCACCTTCATTTAAACGATCTTCATTTAAATGTTCATCTTCTGGGTCGAACGGATGAGGCTTAGTTCTTTTACCTGTTTTTGGATCGTGGTTCTTACCTGATTCTTCATCTCTTAAATCATCATCTTCAGAACCCATACCTTCTTTTTCTTCTTTTACTTTTTTACCTGAGATTACACTTTGCGTATTAGATCCATTGTCTCCCATCTTTGGTGTAACTTCTGGAAGTTTAATTGCTTCTTCAACTTGATCTGTTTCATTTAATTTTGCATTGCAGTTACAATGAGGACAATCTGCAGGACAACCACAGTCTGCCGCTTTTACATCTGCTCCACAACATTTGGCTGAGCAATGTGTATCTCTTTTTTCTTCGTCTATCTGTTCCATTTCAGTAATAGACTTTGCCCACTGATCTAACTCATTAACTTCTTCAATCTCATTGATGATGTTGCTGTTGAGTTTGTTTAAGATCGGTAAAACACTTTCGATTCTTGGGTCAATTGATTCTTGTGAAAACATTTCTGCAATACTTGTATGATCTGACTCATCTTCCATAAGAGGGGGAGTCCATGACTCAAAGTAATGATTGTATCCTCTATGACTTTGCATCTTTTGCAATGTTTCTTTTAGTGACTTGTGATGTTGTACACCTTCAGCAATAAGTTTTGCTACTGATTCGTTAAACTCTCCTCTACGAGTAGCACGTACAAAGCCTGCCATTTTAGTATATTCTTCTACTAATGCAGTAATGTGTTTACCTCTGTCATCATAAGGAGTTCCACCTTCTGCTACATGTCTACCATATACACGTGCAATGCCTGGCATTCTAGTTGGGACTGCAAAACGTTCACCTTCAGTATTTTCAACAAAAATCTTGTGTACGTTTCTCCAACGTTGCTCACCTTCACCGATTTGTCTATCATGTTGAATTACAACTTTTACATTAGGTATGTTATCGTTATATGATGTTCTTTTATTAACAGCATGATAACCTTCATTCATTTTTTCTTTCATTTTATAGTAATCCCTTTGACGCATATCATCACCTAAACGATCACTGTCATGTAATCCAAAGTTTAGTTGTTTTGATAATGCCCATTGCTTTAAATGCTTTAGTAATCCGGACCATGAATCGTCATAATCAACACCTTTAGTCTGCCCTGGAGGGGAACCCGCTTGATTGTCATCATAATAGATATTTAATGATGATGTTTTGTCTATAGTAGCCCAGGCTTTGCCATAGTTCTCACCATCTTTAATGAATTGGAACTCAAAGACATCTGCTACCTCTGGATTTGTTCTTTCATTTTTTGAGTCTTTAGGTGCTGGTTTGTATCCACGAGTCTTAAAGATATCGTAGAGTCGTTTATTGAATGATTCCTGATCGATTGCCATACTATTATTTATCTCTTTTAACTAATCACAGCAAAGAACGGCAAGGGTGCAACCATTTCATCATGGTCACGCATATGCTCTGTTAAATCACTGTGAAAGTCTGTAATGTCTTGTAATATACGTACTACAAGTAATGTTGCCATAACTAAATCATCGTTATCTCCGATCTTAGCGGCGTAACTACCACCAGATGCAACAAATGTTTTTAATTCACTGATCAATGCTTTACTTTTAACATTCATTTTCTTGCTTTCCATCAGTGTTTTGAATTTTGCACAAGCCGCAAGTTTGACTTTTTGTGTTGTATTATATCCTCTACGTTTCTTGCCTTTCTCACTTAAGAAAATACCTTGAATATTTGATTCACCAAACTCTGCTAGTGATATCAATGCGGCTTCTCCAATAGAATTGTTTTCTAGTGAGTAGTATATGTTATTTGGTTCGCCTGTTTCTTCTGCTATGTGTTGTGTAATCTGTCCTAACAATTTAATCTGTTGAGGAATGTCAGTTTTATTATCTTTCCACTCACCGATCTGTGTAGTTGTATTTGCTTCAAAGATTTGTATAGCGGCTGGATCTCCGCCTGTACCCAATGATGGATCTAATCCTACACAATAAACCATACCTTTCTTGGGTTTTTGAAACCATCTGACTTGACCCATTCTATTTGTAGGTTCTACTGATTCTAGCATGATTAGTGTATTCGGATTGATTAATGTTTCATCTGCAATTAAGAATTCACAACCGATCTCACGTGCAAATCTGTCATCACCTAATTGTGCTTTAATTTCTTCTGCCCACTTATCATCACGACCAGGCTGTTCATGCCAATACGATCTAAAAGGTTTAAATCCGTTAACACCTAGTTCTGTTTCTTCTCCTTGTGCATTGAGATTCTTATTTGCTTGTTTCCAAATCAATGCAAACTGATCTTCATCAGAGTTCGGAGTAGATGTGATGATTGCTTTACCACCTGTTGCTAGTGTGGGTGTAATAGAAGTCCAAAACTGTTCGGCAATTGTCGGTCTTACGAATGCAAACTCATCCAAATACAAGAGTGTAATCGACATACCACGACCCGTATTCTCTGTAGTCGTTGCTGACACAATACGAGAGCCATTCTCAAAATCTAGGGAGCCTTTGTTATATGTAGTGACACCTGCTTTAATATGATTAGGACAATTTTCATATGCATATCTAATACGTTGCATAATCTCTTGTGAACCTGTGTACTTATGTGCGGCAATTAGAATAGTAGCATCAGATACGAACATTGCATACCATAATAGATAACCTGCGGCTGATGTAGACTTACCTGACTGTCTAGGCATTAATGCGATAGAGTATCTATAGTTATGATATGTACTGATTAATCGTTCTTGGTATTCATAAGGATGATATTGAATCGATCCCTGTGTTGGATGCTGAATATAAAAGAAGTTATCCATAAAGTATAGATAACCAGTTTCAGGATCACAACACTTTACAAAATCATCAATTTCTTTTTGATTTTTAAATGCTGTTTTCTTATATGCTGGTTTGACTAATTCGCCCGTACCACTTGCGTTAAAATTGCTCATACTAGTATTTAGTTGAGTTTTAGATCATCTACAAAATCAATATGATATTGTCTGCCAGGATGACCGTCAAAACATTGTATAAGTTGATTTTGATTTAACTTTATTTGTTCCCTAGATACATTTAAATCTTTGTCTTGTTCTTTTAAAAAGGGTTTCACTTCTTTTATAATAGGAAAAAATCTAGGTAGTAATTCATTATTACGCAATTCATTTTCAGGACACACAGAATAAACTGCTTTGCAAATATCTTTTAAATAATTGTGAGCACCTTCAATTAATAATCCTAGTTCCCATAAATCGTCAAAAGTAGTGTTGTATGTTTTATAATAATTTTCGTGGTCTGCGTATTGCGGTAACATTTCGACATGAACTTTAGGATTATAAGGAGTAGTAGATATTGAATCTTCTTCAGCCCAAATGACTTTGCGATGTGATGCAGGCCATTGAATAACTACTGTGTCAGTAGATTGAAATTGAAATTCTTTGATCATTTGAAACACAAATTTAGGTGAAGAGCCTCCCCTACCTAAATTTACACATTCTAAATTTAACTTATCTGCTAACAAATGCGGCCATGCTAGATTACTTGCAGGCTTAATTTTAGATATAGCATCTTGAGGTGATCTATAATATTCGTGGTCTCGAAATTTTTTACCGTCTAACCCGATGCCTTGTGTTAAACTACAACCGAATGCAATGAGTCTCATGTTAATGTGATTTTTTGTAGTCTTGGTAGTCTAAGAAAAATCCTATTGCAACTAAAATATTCATTCCCAATGATGCTATAATCATATGAATATCTTCATAGACATCCATCTTAAGACTAAGATGTAAATGTCCTACTGCCCAAAATGGAATAGCCAATTGCTGACTAATCCATGATAAAGTATATCTTACAAAGATAAATCTATTTGATATCAAGTCCTTGAGCCTTTGTTGCTACAATACAGTAATAGTGTTCTCTCATTTTGATAGTTTCGCCTTCTGGGTCTTCAGGGTTTTGCTGTTCTAAATCAAATTCTAAGTTATTAAATTGATCAATTGAAAAGCCAGTGCGTTGTAACAATGCGGCTAGTTGAGTATGACCAAATATACTGTAATGATTTAAATTAAATTCATGTTTACGATCATTGTCTGGGGCGGGCACTTCAATATAAATTTTTGAACCTTGCTTTAGAATGCGATTGTATTCCATTAAACTAAAGATAGGATAAGGAGAATGTTCTAATGCATGACGTAAGAAAATAAAGTCTACACTTTCATCATAGTAACCTTCTTTCTGAGGCAAGAATGATAAATCATATCCTTTAGTCTTGTGTCCTTTTTCTTCGCAGATTTTGATATCGCCAGGAGACAATGTGATACCTAAAACATCTTCATACCCTCTTTCTTTCATTTCGTCTAAGAAATATCCTGGGCCACATCCTAAGTCTAAAATTTTAGAATCTTTAGGTAATGCTAATGGATCAATATAGTTTTCAACTACTTGTCTAGTTAAGTCTTTATGAAACGGACTATCCCCTTCATCATAGATGTGAGCAGTGTAAAGCCACTCGTTGTAAAATTTCAACTTGATTAAGTCGAGTGTGTTGTTAATATCATACGGGATTTCCATTCATTGCTCCTATGCGTGTATATGAAAAGTATGATATTATTTAGTGACTATTGATCTGCGAGAATTTTTTTTATGTCCAAGGACGACTAGTTGCGAGTGGTACTGTTGAAGTAGGTGTTGCTGTATTACCAACATACTTAGCGGGTAATAAATCAAGGTCAGCAGTGTTTAATGCATTGTAACCGGGTAGACTGACGTTGCCACTTGCACCGCCTTTTCTATTAAGTTCTGCTACTTCGGATACTCTTAACTCTTGTCTAAACTGTAATGTACTAGCAGGAGCACTTGCAGTAGATGCTGGTGTAGTAAGAAATATGTCTGTTGCTGGAATAGTTGTTTGTGTTGCGTTATCGAATGTTTCACTAACAATAGCGCCTGAGGCGAAAGGATCAGTGCCTGTAGCGCCTACAAAGTTCATTGAAGCAAGTGTAGACGTTGGTGTATCGTTATCATTAATACCTGTATTTCTGACTAATGCTAAGTTATAATAGTTCCCGGCGGCAATGCCATCAGCGGCTACGATAGATGCTAATACATCTGCTACAGTAGTTACTGCATCATCAGCATATGCAAAGATTGTAATTAATCCTGTTAAGCCTTTGACTGGTACATTGACGGCTGCCATTATCTTGGATATCCTTTGAAACCTTCGACTGGACTTTCTGTATTGATTGAAGGTAACTCACTAGATTTCATATCACCGTCGTTTAAATCTTCCCATTCACTGCCTACTGCTTTGTATGCAGACTTTAACATATTAGATTCTACTTCAGTATATGGTACAGCCATATTACTTGTGCCTATCCAACTTTCTGAATCCAAATTTATTTTTTGATGATCGGATTCTCCGTCTGCTTGTGCAAGAGCCATCATTACACGATTCAATTCATAGACTCTATCTCTGCCGTCTACGTCTTGGAACTTGTGCATTCCTCTTGAACCGTAACGTTGTCTTTTAGTTAATTTACCTGGTGCGTTGTCTTCAGTTATAAATTCTCTTGCTCTCATTATGGAGTTTCTTCTGTTGTAATTGTATCATCGACTTCAGTTGCTAGTTCAGAGTCTACATAACCATCTAGTGCTAGTGGTAAACCTGCTGGTGCTTCGCCTTGGAACATAACTGAAGAATTAATAAAGTGAAATAGTGTTTGTGAACCAGATACGTTTGCTGGGTCAGGATCGACTAATATTCTGACATTGCCAGAGTTGACATCCATGTCATAACCGCTTCCTTTTATTAACACATTTCCCCATTGTGTAGATGAGTATGCTGAAAACTTGATATTTGCTGAATTAGCACTTAGTTGAGCATCAAGTCTTACATCTTGTTGATCTATTGTGCCTGGGTCATTAGACTTAATAAAGAATGAGCCCAATGTGAATGCATTTGCTGGGTATTCCCAAATAACTTGCTGTGCTGTATTACCTGTCGTATATGTATTCGATGATATAACAGCAGTCGAATATAGGTTTGCAAAGTTGTTATTGATCTTATCAAAGGCAACTCTTAACGGATCACCTGAACCGTCGTTTGGTAACGCTCCTATATTAATAATTTCGTATGTAGCCATATTTTTATCCCAGTCTTATATTGTATTTATGCGATTGGGTAAGTAAGTAATGTTATTGTTTTGGAGGGGTAGCCTTCATATTTTCTCTGGCTAATCCGTTCATTTTTTCAAAACTACGCATACCACCTAGACCTAACATAGACAATGTAAGTGTCATCAAACCTTCTGTTTGAATAACGGGTAGTGTTACATCTGCTCCACTTACTACTACTGCCCAATTAGCAACTGGTGCTAGAACATAAGACCATGCTAGTCCAAATGCACATATCCACATGATTGCAGGTCTTGCCCCTGCTACAAAGATGCTTGGGTGCTTTGCTTGTTCTAAGTTAATTTGATTTTGTTGTAAGTTTGCGTTGTGCAAGACCATTTTGAGTTCATGCTCAAACTCAGCCTTCTTATCCTTATCTACAACAAACTTGTCGAGTAAAGGCGCCGCTAAACCAATTACTGAATCGATAATTGCTAATGCCATTCGTATATCTCCTATAATATACTACTATTTATCATATCCACTTATAAATAAAGTCTTGTACATGAGTACGATTGTAAGATAGTATGGGTTCCATGGCTTTATAGATATCTTTTAATTCATCAATTGACTTGCTTTCGATGTATTTTATAACCTCAAATATCTTATACAAACGTTCTTCATGGTTAGTGCAGTCATCATATGACTCGTCCCAAAAGTCACTAAATGTTTTATATCCATTGTCATGCAGATACTTTAGTGTGCCAGGTGGAGCCATTAATATAAAAGGCTTCCTATACCACATTGGTTGATGTACTTTTTCACTATAGTTTGGTGTCGGCTGTGCAAACCTAGATTCAGTCACAACATCACAAAAGATATCTTTATAATGTTTTTCTATAGTATGATCCTCTTCTACAGAAGGATCAAAGACTTCATCAATCGTAATGTTAACTGGATAGGGAGTTTTTTGTATATCAAGTAATTTTTCAAAAGACACATCTACATTTAAAGGCCCGTTGTTATCTATTTCAGATAGACCTTCATACAAACGGTTTTTATATTTCTTAGGACACTTTCTTAAATCGAACCAAGGAGTTGTTTGTAATTTCACCATATCAGTCTCGTAAACAAAACTAACATATGCATCACTCTTAGCAAGAAATGCGGCGATAAGATTTCTGTGGGGTGTCCATCTCCAATTTAAATTGATAAACTTTTTTGAAAAATCACTAGCGGCTCGACCTATTATGTCTGCATTATCATATGAATCATCCATGACGTTGACCAACACAGCATTTTTAATAAAAGTATCTTCACAAGTTACTGTCATCCATTTATCATAATAAGGAAAGACTTTTTCTGATTTGTAATCACATGTTTTTACTTTAACATTTGTAAGGTTATTTCTAATAATGTAATCATGTATACAATCTAATTCATCACTACGCAGATAATCTGGATTTTCTTTGCCATTAAATTCTGAATAAAATGTCAATGTATGCCCCATTCCTATTTTTAGAACATTATAGATACACATAGGTTCATTTAGATAGAATGTTACACTTGTTTCATTTAAGTGTTCAACTACTTCAGGAGTATGAGTAATGTTTTCTAAGTCTTTCATACGACCATTGTTCATATACACATATGTTGGCTTATGATCATTATAATTTACACTAGGTAAAATACGTTCTTTTAAGTGTTCATCCTGTGATGATTGTCTTTCTTCTAAATCAGGAAAATAAAACCAGTGTAGTTTATCCCAAATCCACTGTTCTTCTTTGTAGTCTTTTGAGATATCAATGTCTTCTCTTTCTTTCTGAAGATGATCTGTAACGATTTTTTTTGACATAATGTTATTTATTAAGGTTCGTAGTAGACACAAACATAATCTGCAACTCTCTCAACCTCTGTATCAGTCAGTTCAGGATACATAGGTAAACTTAGCAATGATCTTGTGAGCAATGTACTTGTAGACATTAGATCCGGCTTTGTAAAATTATCAGTGATCGGTAACTCACCTAAAGGTAGTTTGTAATGTATTTTAGTTTCTACATTTTTATTGGTTAGCCACTGTTGTAAATCGTCACGTTCTGCACCTGCATTGACTACAAACTTTGAATCAGCATGAGTCTCAAAACCTTCACTTAGACATCTTAATGGCTTAATATGTTTAAATCGATCTAAGTAGTATTGTCTAATTTGCTTTCTGCGTTCTTGCCATTCATCAATGTAGTTTGTTCTAACCATTAAATGGGCACAATCTAATTCACTCATCTTAGAGTTAGTACCAGAATAGAAATGATGAGGCTTACCGTTGTCTCTCCATTGACTAGCAAATTCATATAAGGCTTGATTGTTTGTAACAATGGCTCCGCCGTTACCCGAAGCATTTAGATTTTTAGTAGGATCAAAACTGATTGCCATTGCAGTGCCTATGTTGCCGTCTGCTATCAACCAATGTTGTGCTCCGTCTACAATAGCAATGTTGTTGTTTAAGACTCCTACACCATTATCACTTTCAACTGCTACTGTAGGTGCGCCGAATAAACCAACATGACATTCAATCTTTTGTAATTCGTCTTCTGATTGTGGAACGATAATACCATTTCTATCTGTATCTGCTAGTTCTACTTTCAACCCAGCACTTAGAAATGCATTCATTGTTGCAGGATAAGTTAGATTAGGAACTCTAATTGTTCGATATGTTTCTTTATCATATTCCCATTCTGCATAAGGGTCTTGGTCCGGAGATGTGTCTCTTTCATAACGAGCAATGATCTCTAATGCTTGTGTTCCACTATGACATAGTATGACATAAACTGCTTTAGTTTTTATCGATAACCAGTCTGAAAATTTTTGTGCATATATACCGTCATTAAGACTACCACTGGACAATACTGAATCTGTTGCATCAAGCAATTCATCTTTAAGATTTTTGTATTGTCTGTCTAATCCAAAATACTTAATCATATTCTTTTAACAGTGTATGCAAATCGTAGTTACAATCTGCTAGTTTCTGTCCCCTGTGTTCATCTAACAAATCGTTAAACGTTATATACTCTTGTAACATGTTTATATCTTTGCTTTCTTGTTGACATTTTTCTTTCAATGCATTTACGGTATCTTTAAAAATCTGTGACTGCCATTTGCAATCATTTAACATCCACATAAATATTTTTGCAAAGGCTTTTTGTTTGAAGTCTTTGGGCAAATAATCGATATTTAAATGTTGTGGGTCTTGCAATAAAATCGGTCTAATATCAATTAACGGCTTGTTTTCTTTAATGTTAATGTCTTCAAAGTATTTAAACAGATCAACTATCATGTTTAAATTTCCTATCTGAATAACAGGTGTCGCCCACAATTTAACATTATGCATTTTAATAAGTTTCTGTATGCTTTCATCGATCTGACTAAACTTACTAGGATATCTTAGATACTCTTGTACACCCTTGTAACCATCAATACTAAGTTGTAGTATGACTGTCTTAAAGTTAGGTAGATACTGATAGAATTTTGGATTGGTGTTTGTAAGATTTGTATTGATAATTAAAGTGATGTCTTTACTTTTATCTAACTCTATTAACTCACTTAATATTTCAAAGTTCTTTTCGATAACAGTAGGCTCGCCACCAGTCATGTAAATCGTATCTATATTGTCTACTTGACTTTTTATATTTTCATCAAACGTATCTGTCTCCCACCAGTAATTACTTTCTACATCAAACTGTGGGTAAAATCTTGTGTACTCTGCGTTGTTAATCTCTAAGATTTCTTTTTCTATTTGACTGCTATTTGTAGGGTTACAACTTCTACACTTAAGATTACATAGATTACCAAAACGTAAATCAAAGAATTTAACTTTTAGATTACTTGTAGTTGTAGTTGGAATAACATTTTTGTATTGTTCGTTATTAATCAATCTACGACTTTGACGACCATACTTTTCATTGTGATAACATACATCACATCCAGAGATATACTCTCCGTCTAACATCTTTTGTCTTAGATCAACAAAGTCTTTGCTGTTGTAGATGTCATCAATACTATCATAACCCAAGTTATATTTGGTACCGTCTTCTTTTTTAATATAGTCATGTGAAATGCAACAAGGCTTGATTGCCCCGTCAGGATCAACGGTGATGTTTACCCAAGGTAACACACAAAACGACTCGGTCATTTTGCTTTCGGTTTAGGTTTTGCTTTAGGTTTTGCTTTTGCTTTTGCTTTGGGTTTTGCTTTAGGCTTTACTTTTGTTTTAGAAACATTAGTAACTTTTGCTGGAGCAACTTTAACTTCTTTGGGTTTTGGATTATATTGTTCTTGCCAATATGTTGAATTTAATATCCAGTTGTAGTACATCATTAAACCTTCGTTTAAATCAGTTATAGGATTGTAATCGAAATGCTTTTGTGCTTTTTCAATACTCAAAGAACCTCTACTAGGAAAATCTTTGTCTTTTTGTTTGACTTCAATATTTCCTTTTCCTACAATTGATTTAACTATTGTAGCGGCATCATAAAGTGTTACACCTTTTGATTTAGTAAGATTATATGTTTCATTCTTTGCTTTATCACTTGTGGTTGCTTGAACAATACCTGTAGCAACATCATTGACAAATGTAAAGTCTAGTTTTTCCATCTTACCATTAACAACAATCTTTTCGCCTGTGATTGCATTATGAAAGAACTTAGAAATAACTCTATCACATACATCTAAGGGCCCGTAGACAGCACTAGGACGAATGATAGTATGATTTAAGCCGTATTGTCTAGTATAGTCTTGTACTAATAACTCACCGGCATACTTCATAATCGCATATTGACCTTTTGGTATAACATCTTCCCATTCTTCTACACCATCAGAAAAATCTCCGTACACCATTGAAGAACTAATATAAGAAAAACGATCTACTCCTGTCTTTCTGCTTAGTTCTAATAAGTTTAATAAGCCTTCACTCATTACTTTAGAACCTTGAGTAGGATCAGCATTGACAACTTTTTGTCTGGGGAAACTTGCAAGATGAATTACAGCATCGAACTTTTCTTTTTCAAACAATGTTTTTAATTCAGGATTAGCAACATCAATTGTATAGATGTTTAGATTAACAGAACCAGTCATTCTATTTGCTATTCCAAAAAATCTTTCTTTCATTACAGCATCTAGTTCTTCATTATCTATAATGCCGTAATCTGTTTTAGTATCTAAAATAACAACATCATGTCCTTCGTTAATTAACTTAACTACAACGTGAGAGCCTATAAACCCTAATCCACCTGTTACACATATATTTGCCATTTTATTCCTATTGATATTTTAATTTAAAATATGTCACTTGCTTATCTGTGAGATACCCTTTAATTGTATATTTATGTCCCATGTAATCAGGGCTATTATCTCTTACCCACTTAGCAGTTGGATCACTATGTTTCATAATGTATTTTCCTGCATCTGTTTGTTGCCATTCATATATAGGGGCGGCGATCATCAAGTCTGGGTCTTCTACATCGCCCATAAGTATTTCATGTACATTTATTTCAGTGGCTTCATGTTCTTCTTTCATCTTATAAGTTTATATTATACAGACTCATATTACAAACTTATTGGGAAAATCTCTGCGATCACCTTTGCTACTTCTTTCGCAATTTCAATGTGTTCTAATTGCGTACCATTGGCACCACGTAACTCAATGTAATGAACCCAACTACGTAAGGTACCATTTACATACATTCGACTTACAGTATTTCCTTCTGGTAGTACTGCCCTTGCTTGTTCTTTAGCAATGCCGTTATCGATAGCCCAGTTATATGCATCTAGTGAAGCATTGATGACACTACGTTGCTTGTCTTCCCACATTGCTTGTAACTCTACATCATCAGTAACCACACTGTTCTGTCTATTCTTAGGGTCTTGCAGTCTTGCTTCACGTACTTCAAAGTCTAAGTCTTTTGTAGGGTCTGCGTAACGTTGACTGAACTCCTGAAAAGAAAATGATCTATGACGTAAAATCTGTCTAGCAATATCACGTGTAGTTTCAATTTCTAAACATGCTGATACCATTTCAAGTGGCGACCAATGTTTATGCTTCATTAGATACTTAATAAGTTTTTCATTAGTATCACTGTTCATTTGATTACTTGGATTACTTACTCTTGCACAAAATGCAATTAGCCCTTGTGCATCACGTAGACTACTGTCAGCATCAAAAAGTTCTTTTGACGCCATGCTATGACTTATTAGTTTAACTTTCAATTTTATTCCTTAGTATAATAGAGTGAAGGGACCGAAGTCCCTTCTATAGTTTACAGAGATTTTATAGTCCACTTAGTAACTTGTCTGTCTCGGGTTGAACTGCATCTGCAATACGTTCTATATTAAGAATGAAATCTATGGATAAGATATCTTCTTCATATTCCTCTAACAATTTACCAACTATAATTTCTACTGTTTCAGAGTCAAGTCCTTGATTTAAGAACTTTTCAATGTTAATGGTTTTTTGTTTACGATCTCTCAGTCGAAGAACCAGTTTCTGTAAAAACTCTACAGGAATTTTGTGTTTCTCCACGTCTTCTAGGAGTCGTTCCCAGTCCTGTATTGAACGAGATTTATCTCCCATGGGAGACCTCCTATTTATTTAGCCGCTGTTTTCTTACGTGTAGTCTTTTTTGCTGTTGTTTTTCTTGCTGGTTTCGGCATCATTGCTTTTGCTTCTTTCATCAACCTTTTAGACTCTGCTATCAATCCTTTTGCATCTGCTTCCATACGTTCTGCTTGAGCCATAAAGTCTCTTGCTAGAACATCATCGTTCATTGCCATGTTAGGATCAACAACATTAGTTCCCATAGTAGGTTCAGGTCTTACTTGATCTCCAATTAAGCCTTCCCTTCTACGTCTGACATCTGCTGGATCTTGTAGACCTGCTGATGCATCTGCTTCTGCTAATTTTTTAGTTGCCTCTGCTCCGGCTGCCATTTCACCTAAGATTTTATTCAGTTCATCTAAACGAATTGATTGATTAGGTCCAGGTGTCATTACAACATCTTCAGTTCTAATCTTCTTAAGCATTCCTTCTGAGTGTAATACTTGAAGGATACGATCACCTGACTTAGTATATTGTCTGTTTAACGCATCAGCAAGTTCTTCACTATTCTGACCGATATCACTTTCAATAGTTGCCATCAAAGGATCGTGGATGTTTTGATTTAACAATTGTGTGTATGCGACTAAACACATATGTTCTTCATTTGGTACTTGACGAAAAATTACTGCGACCTTACGATCACCGTGTTTTCCTACGTGTCTTAAAAAACTCATTCTGTATTCTCCTATAGGTTTTTACATTAACAGTAATATTTAATACGAATTGAAGCCTTGAAAATATTTTTAGAGGTTCAATTTGCCCGTTTTATTAATTTGGCGTGTTTCTTATTAAACTTCTTTTGTTTCTTTTTAGGTAAAGGATGCAGTAAACACTTACCGCATTTAGTTCCTATAAGATGGTATTTGTCAAATTCGCCTTCTCTAACAGCATGACAGATACATTTAAACATCTAAGACCAAGTAAGTTCAAATTGAACTGCTTCTTTTGGATCTTCAAATGCAAATGTTTTTTGATAGTAGGACATAAAGTCATCATTGTTAAGATTTACATTGCTGGCTACAGCAAATCGACCATGTAATCTTTCTAATACCCACTGCATGTTTTCTCTATTAGCAAATGTTTTTACTAATGTAAAATGAGCAGGTATCTGGTCACTGACCATACGATTTTGATACCAAGTATCTAAATTGATGTCTTCAAACTTCATACGATATGTTGCTCTCTGGATTTTTTAGCAGTATGTATTTTACCACTTTTAGTTTTATACTCTTGTGTGATACCTTTTGTACCACCACCTTCACTAATTAATAAACTAACAATAGCAATTATACTTGCTAGTAAGCCTATTGTTAATATCACTTCGTCCATTATTTTCTATCCTCACTTAAATTATAAACAATTTCTACTTGTTCTAATAACTTACTTAGAGCAGGATTGTTTTTAGAGACTTCTAGTATATCTCTATACATGTGCCATCTTTCAAAAAATTTCTTTTCTTCTAACATTTCCGGGTTTTGATAAACTAACTTACGTTCTGCTAGATGCTTACCTAACGGTTTTGCATACACCGTATTACCCCCGTCTGGTGATTCGTAAATGAACTTATCCTCTGGACCTGCATGAGCAGGCCTGTGAGGTTCTAAATTATCTTTGCTCATGCGGCTTGTTTATGTTTATGCTCATCATAGATTGCCCAAGTACCGAAAGGGGGATTCGGCTCAGGGTCACCATGAATGATCCATGTAGTGTCGCAATAGTTTTCATCGCCCCAACTACCAAACGGGTAACCATCTGTGAATACGATTAGACGATTTGGTACACGACCTTCTCTTTTGAGATAGTTAAAGATACAATCAAAGTCAGTACCACCGCCACCATAGATTTCGTAGTCAGTGATTTCATCTAAGTTATCACTATCGAATGTCTGTGGATTGTAGACTTCTGTATCAAAACAATGTACATGAATTTTATAGTTAGTAAACGTCTCCATAATACCTTGAATTTCTGAAAGGAAAAAGGTTCCTTGTTCAGAACCGATAGATCCTGACATATCTAAGAACACATCAACGTCAATCATTTCGCCTGGAGTCATACCTGGCATGATTGCATCCTGATGCCAACCCCTACGAGAAGGTCTAATAAACGAATAGTCGTTGTTCATTGTGCTAGTCAAATTAGACTGAATGATATCGTCCCAGGGCATGACAGGAGCAGTCAAGTCTTTAACTAGACGTTCAACACCCTTGGGCAAGGAACCTGCTTCAGCACCTTGTGCGGCATTGATGATTGCTTCCTTCATCTCCTGCTTAAGTGCATCTTTTTCTTCTTTAGACATTTTGACTGGGCCGGGCTTGTCGCCTTCTTCGCCGTCACCATCGCCAGCGCCTGCTGAGTCACCATCCATATGTTCATCAAGCAATTGCTCAAGCAATTGGTCAACGTCAATAACTTCTGCATTCTCATATAGAATGTCATAGACTTGCTCTGCTGACATACGGTCATATTTGTAGTCATACAAGCAAGGGACAGTAGTAATGAACTCACCAATATTGTGATTTTTTAAGTCTGCATTGACACAATAGTCATCAGCAATGTTCCATAGTTGAGGATCTCTATCACCTCTACGATCCATATGATCATAAACTACGTGGAGTACCTCATGTGCTACAAGAAATTCTACTTCCTTCTTCTTTAGCATCATAATGAAACGTGAGTTGTAGTAAAAATGCTTACCATCAGTTGCGGCAGTTGGACACCATTCATCAGCATTGATGAGTGTCAAACGTGTAGCAAGATTACCAAAGAATGAATGTCTGAGTAAGAGTGCGATACGGGCAGTGATAAGACGATCACGGGCTTGTGCATCTACTTGAGGGTCTGTAGGACCTACTAGATGAGCCAGTTTGCTCTCTTTGTCGTTGTTAGTTGTTTTAGAATTCTTAGTCATGTGTCAGTTCCAGTTGTCTAAAGTATTTAATAATTATAACACCTTTGGGGAGACATGTCAAGCAAAAAGTTCGGGAAAGTGTAAGGAATGTCTCGGACCTTACACTCTCCCAGGTCAGCAATTTTAGTTGCCAGCCTCAACAATGTAGTTACCATATCGTTTATGGAAGTCATCAAAGTTCTTCAATTGAGAAGGTTCGATTGGTAACTTGTAAGTTTTCAGTGCAACTTTTGCACCCATGACCACTAACTCTGTTTCAAAGTTAGCCATGATGTAGCCAAAGAAGTTATCGCACATTTCGTGGAACTTCTTGCTATCGACCTTATCAGTCTCAAGGGCACTCTTAAGTTCATAGCACATTGAGATCGTCAAAGAATACATTGCAGAGATTTCTTTGACATCTAAGTCCTTGACTTTACCTGACAAGATATCAGATGGGTTGGGCATTTTACTAGCAATCTTACGATGTGCTACAAACTTAGTAGCAAGACCCTCACCAACAGTACCTGCGACTAGATTGTAAAGAGTCTCAGGTTCCATATCGTCCTCTTGCAATAACTGAGATACGAATGTCCATGTACGTGGGGTAGCAAATGCACGTGAAGAAGACTTAGCATCAAAATCATACAAGTCCTGCTTTGCAAATGACAAGTAACCAACTACATCCTCATGCACTTGATTCTCAATAGCCCAGTTTTGCCAAGAAGCAAAGTCAGGACGCATTTCTAAGTGAATGAAACGATTAGCAAGGGGCATCGGCATACGATATGTAACACCCTTGTCAGAGTCGCGGTTACCAGCGGCTACAATATGAACGTTCTTGGGAAGAACATACTTGCCAACACGTCCATTAAGAACAAGTTGATATCCTGCAGCCTGTACTGCTGGTGGTGCTGAGTTCATTTCATCTAAGAAAAGAACAATGCATGGATACTGAGAAGCAAGTTCTTCAGTTGGAAGTTCGATTGGGGGAGCCCAATCCATAACACCTAAGTCTTTGTTGAAGAAAGGGATACCTCTGATATCAGTAGGCTCCATCTGCGCCATACGCAGATCAATCATATGACCACCTAACTCATTAGTGATCTCCTCGACAAGTTCAGACTTGCCAACTCCGGGAGGTCCCCATAAGAATGATGGACGATTTGCTTTCATAGCCGCTTTGATTGCGGGCTTTGCTTGTTGACTTGTTACAGTCAGATTTTCAGTTAATTGAGACATTTTTTAACTCCGTTCTTTTATTGAATATACTATGTATTATAGAGCCTTTGGGTACTGATGTCAAGCCTTTTTACAAAAATAATTGAAATTATTTTGCCTATAAGAATCAACAACTTAGTCTCCCTCAGGTTCCATAAGGGTTAACATTAAGATATATTTCTCTATCATATCGCAGTTTTCTTGTATTTTTGCTCTATAATCATCAGCGGCCTGCCAATTGTTACGTTGTCTGCATCTGACTTCTATAGTAGACAATTCATCTACCATGGGCACAATGTTGTTCCATAGTTTTCTCATATCGTAATTAAATGATAGAGATCGAATTTGTTTCTGAAGTGAATCCAAATACTGTCTGGCTTCGATTGCGTTAGAGAATTTCTCATTCATACCCATAATTATACGACCTTTGGATACTGATGTCAACCTTTATTTAAGGTTTATCATACCAACGTATGTATATCATAGTTACCTTATTGTTGTCGTTTTGATAGTATTGATGCCCTAGATTCATATTATGAGCAAACAGTCTATTGTTAGACAGAGTTTCTTTGACTCCTCTATTCCATATGTCCGGCCATTCATCTGCATATGATACTTGAAATTCAGAGTCAACATTATCATCACTTAAAGTAAAAAATGTAATCCATTGTTTAGTAGTGTCATCAAAGTTTTCTATAGGATTGTAATCTTTGTGCCAACGACCAGATGTATGCATTGGATCTATTTGATTGTCTATTAGCACTCTGTAATTATAAATTACTGGACGTTCTAAGTAAGGTTTTAATTTTAGTTGAATTAAATCGATTAGTTCTCCCATAGAATCAGGAAGCAAACGTTTAACTATTGAATTGTCATCGTATCGATTATAAAGAGTAGGGTTTGTTTTGTCTTTTAACAGATCACCGTCTGGATTAATTAAATATCCTGGATAATCAATGAGCGGTTTGTCATCTGATACACGTTGTAAGAGATCAGTATTTAAAAATTGATCAGTAAAAAAATACTCAGTGTTCAATAGATGCCTTTGCCAAAGTCTGTTTTAGCATTCTTAGTTTTCTTCTTGCCTGGTCTTAGAAGTGGTGGGCGACCGTCACGTGCAATATCACCAAGTCCCATTGCTTTTGCGCCTTTCTTCATTGTGTCTGGTCTTACATCTTTAGTTAACGCATAAGAAAATCTTGGATCATTCTTTTGTGCTTCACTTGGAATGTATCCTGATGCTTCAGTCATTTGAGATATATCGTTAACATCTGAACCTTTGCCGTCATTGGTTGTGACAGTTTGATTCAATTTATGTATTGCTTGTATAAATGTAATCATCTTTGGATAATATTCTATATCACTTACAAGATTGTTTAATACTATTTTAGTTGCTTGTTCTCTGCGTAATTCAGGTGTAGTTGCAGTTACTTGAGGGTTGTTTCTCATTTCAACTTTGACACCCAAATCAATTGCTTTTGCTATTTCTTTGATACTAACATTCCATTGCTTTGCTAGGTCTTCTTTGCTCATGCCTTCTGCTATATTAACTTTACTATTATAAACACCAATAGATTCTTCAAATGTTCTTCTTAATAGTTCTTCTTCAATAGATAATTGTTTTGCTCTTAAATCATTACGCAAATCAAAAAGTGCTTGAAAGTAACCTTTTGATCTGATAGCCTTAAATGCTAAATTTTCAGGACCAAACTCTCCTTTGTTATCTAAACCTGCTTGTCTGTATCTTTTAATAATAGATAGCACATTGTTTACTTTTTCAATATCCTTTGATTTAAGACCTTCAATACAAAGTTCTTCTAGTCTTTCAAACTTATGTTCTGCTGATATTTCATCTAAGTTTGCTCTTTTCTTACTAGGGTAACGAGTGAACTTATCTTGCATAAGACTGTACTCGCCTAAACTAGTATGTGATTGTGCTGTGTCTTGCACATATAACTCTACTGGAATGTCTCTGATAGTAATTTCATATGTGTCATTATATAAAGACTTCTTAGCATTGAATAGTTCTTTGTAAACATCTGACTCTGGTAGTTCCGCAAAGTCTACAAGTAGATGCAGATCAATATCCGAATGAGGTGTGTATGTAAATGCAACATTACTACCAGTAATGATCACATCTTCTACAGCAAGATCAGGTATACCCATGTACTCAATAAAGTCATCAGTAATAATCTCTAATTGTTTTTTGATGTTTGGCTTCAATTTATTGTTTTCATCAAACAGCAAAGGATTCAACTCATCGTGGAAGTTGATCGCATCTTCAATTTTGAATTTTTCTAGTTCAAGTATGTTCATAGAAGTATTTATCGAAATAGGCGAGGGGCAAATAAATGCCCCTCTGGGTATTGGGTGACGAGGTTACCGTGAACCTCGGGGGACTAGGCCGCTAAGGCGTAGTCTTCCATTTCATAATTGTTGTCAATTATATGTTTTGCTTGATTTACAGTCATCGCCTACTGTGTTGTCTGCTCGGTTACTAATCACCCTGTCGAATCCCAATACACCCCCTCTGCTGTTTATTGGTGGAGGTGGCCGGAGTCGAACCGGCGTCCAAAGCGCCTTTTACTTCACTTCATACAACAATAATTACTTAAGTAGTTCTTTAATTACAAGAACTTTAATCACGGTATCTGCTACATCATCTATATCATCTTTTAGATACTTAACTTCAGTATGTATAGTATGTCTAGCATAACCAGTGTAGTAAGGTACTGCATTACTACCCATATGTACCATAGTGTTCCCACGTTTTTGATGTGTATGTAAACTATAGTGACGAGGATACTTTACAATCTTGTCATTGATGATACGAGTTGCACCTGTATATGCTTTAGAACTCTCACGGATGAGTCGTTCATCAGATTTCTCTGCATTTACTGGGCAAGCAATCATTATTGCAAAAAATGCTACAATTAATGTAGTACCTAACTGTGTTCCTGTTAACTTCATACACATCTCCTTTCGTTGAGAATGTATTTATTATAACACAAATAAACTCTAGGCATATACTTTTGGGTAAATGATTTTTAACTAAATACATACATGCGTTATTATGAATTCATAGTCGAGTACAAAACCGAAATTACTAAGAATAGATTCGGCGAAAAAATACTAGACAAACTACAAATGCAACACAATATTGATCTTAAGCCTGATATTGAAGACGGTAGACCTATGGGGCAACCGACTGACTATCAAAAAATGGCATTTAATATTATGGGTCTTAAACATCAATACCCACCGCAAATATGGAACTTATTAACACAAGAAACGTATGACAAACATAAAGACGATCTTGTTAATATGATCGTATCTGCTATGGAGCAAATTGATCCTACTGCAAACAAACAATACACACCTTATCTTCTTAATTGGTATGTTAACTCTGGTGAAATAGGATCATATGCATTTCCTGATTGGGAAGATGCAACATCAACTCTTAAAGAATCATTAATAATGTTTTACAAATTAAGAGAACGAATCCCAGAAAAATACAGAGACATTAGTCAATATGAATCTGCAACAAAATTTATGGATTCTGCATACGCCCTTCAACAACAATATGGTAAACAAGAAAAACTAGATAAAGGCGAGAGTGAAATAATTTACAACAGCAAATATGCAACTATCTATTGGCCTAAAGATGAAGAAGGTTCTTGCTATTTAGGACAAGGAACGCAATGGTGTACAGCATCAACTAGATCCGCTAACTATTTTGATCAATACAACAAAGACGGACCATTAATTATTGTTAATATGAAAGAGAAGATAAGAGTTAACAATGGCTGGGTAATTGACGATGACGGCGGCGAGACTGAAGATCCATACGGTGAAAAGTACGAGAACAAAATTCAGGCTCACATGGAAGTAGATCCTGATGACAATGGCAAGTTGTTATGGACTTGGGGTAGCATTGCAGATACACAAGATGAAGAAGTAGATTTTACAACTTTATATGATGATAATCCAAACTTTAAAGCAATGTGGAATAGTCCAGAGTTTTGGAAGGCTATGGACAATCTTTGTGAAAAGTGGTGGGATTATAACGGAAAAAACTTACAAAATAGTCCTAACGGGGATTAATTGTTATAGACATGTAAAACACCATGTCCATTATTGTTTCCTCGATACGATTCTAAATCAGTAATCAAATCTACAAACTTTAAGCCTTGTGCTTCAGCCATATTAGTTATATCTTCTATAATGGTATGTGTTTCTGACAAAATTATATCACTGTTTGGTTCTAAATAAGGACCGATGTTAGCAAAAAATTCTTTATGAAGTCTCCACTCTGGATCAATTATTATTCTATACCAATGACCTTCCCAATTTTGAGGATTCCCCGGACTGTGTGGTGGATTACCTATAACTAAATCAAATTTTAAATCTTTGGGTAATTTGTGTACAGCATCTAAATGATATGCCTTTACTTTATCACTAACATTATTGTCTTCAGCATTCTGCAACGTAGAAATAATTGCTGGTTCATATACATCCATACATGTTAGAGATTCACAGATGCCGGCATCTAGTAAACTAAAACCAACTGCACCTAAACCTGAACACCATTCAAAACAGTGTTTATATGTTTTGCCAGTTGATTTAAGATACGTAAGAAAATCTTTGTATTGGATAGCACCTCCCCCGTCCATTTCTGGCTCATAATTTATAACTATACCGTTATCAAATATTAGTGTTTTTGTTACATCACTCATTAATATGAAACCTCTTCGTATCTTTCTTTAAGCCACTTCCATTCATAACTTAAACGTAACTTCTCAAAGTCACCGTCGACTTCTTCAAAGTATTCTTCTCCACAGATTGCACCTTTAATAGATTCTTGGAAGAAAGGCTGATCTGGATCTGCTTCATTCAACCATGCTTCTAATCGTTTCTTACTAATCTCTGTATCATCGACTAATAACTTAATCACTTCTCTGAATGCTGTACGCCATGTAGAGAACTCATCTGTGTTATACTGTGCTATGCCTGATAGTAAGGGCACACTAGCATGTTCGTCATCTAATGTAAAGTCTAATCCATAACCATAGTTCTTAAGTGTTAAGTCTTTGTTGTATGCAATCATAGCCTGATGTCCATAGACTAAGCCATTGACTGGATTCTTTGCTTCAAAGATATAGTGCTTAGGTTGTTGCATACGATCTGGTTGCCAGTTAAAGTCAAACTTAGGAGAGACTTTCAGTTTAGCAAATACAGTAAACGCCCAAGGTGTTTCACTTGCTTCTGCTGATGCGTGATATGCTTGTACACGACCATCAACACCATCTACTCTTACTACTCTGTTTGGTATGTTCTTTGTAATGCGTTGCAGATGTTCCCAATTTTCCTCTGCGCCAGTCTCTCCGTTCGACAAGAAAACAATATCCATCGGCTTCGATAGTGCAAGACGATTTGCATTCTTAATGTAAGGGTATTCATATAGTTCTCTCTTTACATGATCTTTAACTTCACGCGGAACTATAATTCTTGTTGCTCCAGTTGATTGTACTATAATGTTTTTAGACTCTGCTGTCCATAATGACATAGGTTCTTCATCTACTACTTGTATGTCTTCATCTGTTTTAGATACTAAAGTTACATAAGGAAACTCATCTATATCTTTTAACGACTTTGTATGTGTATCACTCTCAGAAACGATTACAGGCGCTCTCAGACGTTGTGTACGCAACGTTTGATTATAGTTTATCTTCTCGTAATCTTCTAATGATTCCATGCTGTCGATCAATTCACGTGTTTTATTAACGTCTATAAAGAATGTATCTCCGAACTTTTGCTTACTGCTCGGGAAAACATGCAATTGATCACGTGCAAATGGATCACATATATAAGAGAAGTCAAAGTCACTGTAATCACAGATTGATGATGCTATCCATATGTAATGTTCTTTGCGTTTGGATTGATCTTTAACAATCCTTTTCAACGTAGTAAGATAATCAGTATCATGTTCGATAGTGCTTACACGTTGTCTTGGTGCTTTATCTTGTAATTGTTTAACAACGGCTTCTGTTTGTTTATTACCATGATCGACAACTACAATATCATAAACACATTCAGTGGCTCTTGCTCTAATATCTTTAACAAAGTTTAAGTTGTCCAAATGTTCGATAACATTAATGTATTTGGTGTCTTCATTAAACGTTTCTCTAGCAACTAGGTATGTTGTACCCCAATGTGACCATTGTGTACCGAACACATGAACCATCTTCATCTGCCAAGGGTTAGGATAATAATCAAAATCAAATTCTTCATAATCTAATTCTGAGTTTAGTACCCAAAGCAAACTTGTTGTTGATCTATTAATACATCTACGAGTAGTTTCTACCCATGAGTTTAAGTATCTTGTTTTTTGTATGTTAGGATATCTCTCCTGTAATTTTGCAAAACGTTCTTTTGATTCTTTGTTTCCTCTATCAACGTAAAACATATCTAAGTTGGCTTGTATTTCTCCTATAGAATCGGTTTCAACATAGTTAATTGTTGCATCTTTAAAGATTGCTGAGTTCACAAAATATGTTTGTGTATTGATATTGTCTTTAGAACCAAATGCGTGAATGTAATTAGATTGATAAACATCAGGTCTCCAACTAAAGTCAAAGTCTGTGTAAACTAAGTCCATATTCAATGCCCAGAATACTTCGTCTGGGTGTTGTGCTACTAAATCTTCTAACGTTGTTTCTATAAAGTAAACATCTATCTCATCTGGGATAACATTGTCTGCTTCAATAGTTTGCAAAAATAAAACTTTACCGTCATTACCAGGCTGAACGTATTTAGGACCGTCGTCTTTACCAACAACACTACCAAACTGATAGATTGCTGGGTCTGCTGTTTCATCTGGATGCCAACTAAAGTCAAACGTACTTACGTCTAAGTCACCGGGTACTACCCAATGCATACGTTTGCTGTTTGCTAATTTACGTGCTTTAATAATTCTTGTATCAACATACTTAATGTCTGTTGCGCCGTCTACTGTATATGTTGGACCACCTGTCTTTTGATGCTGTGTACCAAATTGATAGATAAATGGATCATCTTCTGCATATGGGTGCCAACTAAAATCAAAGTCTTCGATATCTTGTGGGACTTTCCAGTTTGTTCTGTCACCACTATCTAACGAGGTTGCAACTGGTTGCTCGACATATTTGACTTTAGTTGCTCCCTCAACTGTATACGTTGGACCACCTGTAAGTGCCCATTGTGTACCGAACTGATAAATGAATGGCTCATCTAACTCATCTGGATGCCACGAAAAGTCAAAACCATCGATGTCGATGCCTTCGGGGATAGTCCATTTGCAAGGTTGATTAGGTAGTTTGTGTGCAATGTTTCCTTCAACATATTTTATTTCTGTTGCTCCATCAACTATATATCTAGGTCCACCTGTCTTTTGCCATTGCGTACCAAATTGATATATGTATGGTTGATCTTCAAGTGGAGATGGTCTCCAACCGAAGTCAAAACTTGTAGTGTCTAAGTCATCTGATATATCCCAACCGTCATCACTTTCTTCTAATGTTGCTACTACATCATGTACGTATTTGACTGTTTCTGCACCTACGACTCTATATTCAATCGTGGGCATTTCTTCTGCTGAATAATACTTGTTACCAAACTGATAAACAAATGGCTCGTCTGTTTCATCGTGGTGCCAACTGTAATCAAAGTCTTTAATCTTATAGTTACCTAACGTTCCCCAATGTCTATTGTTGGGATCAGGTAATCTTTTTGATTTTATAATACGTGTATCAATATACTTGACAGCACTGCCTTCATGTGCGCCAGGTGTAATGTACTTGTGTCCACCTGTCTTTTGCCATTGAGTACCAAACTGATAGATAAACGGCTCGTCTTCTGCATATGGATGCCAACTATAATCAAAATCATCTTCATCAATGAGTTTAGAATCAACTTCCCAATTGTCTTTGCAGGGTAATGCTTTAGATACTTGATCTTCTACATACTTAACTTCTTCTGCACCTTCTACTGTATAAACAGGGCCGCCACTTAATGCCCACTGAGTTGGGAATCTGTAAATGTATGCTGGGCTTGTTGCATCTGGATGCCAACTAAAATCAAACTTATCATTATCAATATTTTCAGGCACAGACCAGTTGTCCATTTTAGGTAATGCTACTGCTTTAAACTGTGTTTCATATTTTACTTCAGTTGCTCCTTCTACATGATATCTTGGACCACCAGTCTTTTGCCATTGCGTACCAAACTCATGTATCATTGCTGGTTCGTTTGGATTAGGCTTCCAACTAAAGTCAAACTCACTTACGTCTATGTCTTCTGGTATCTCCCAGTTTGTTTTATCATGTCCTAATGTTGCTATCAAGTCATTAACATAATTAACTTCATCTGCTCCAATAACTCTATACTCTAACGTAGGCATTTGTTCAGCAGGATAATATTGATTACCAAACTGATAGATAAACGGATCTGATGTATCGTCTGGATGCCATGAAAAGTCAAACCCTTTGATACAATAATCATTCAATACTTTAAAATTGTTTGTATTTGCTAAACGAGTTGCTTTTAAAATTCTTGTGTCTATATATTTGACAGCACTACCCTCATGCACACCTGGAGTTATATACCTTGGACCACCTGTCTTTTGCCATTGAGTACCAAATTGATAAATGTATGGCTCATCTTCTGCATATGGGTGCCATGAAAAATCAAATGTAGATTCATCAATAACTTTAGGATCAAACTCCCAGTTACACATTTGATGATATGCTGTTGCTTGTTGTGCATCAACATACTTAACTTCTTCTGCATCATCACAACGATAGATAGGTCCACCTGACATTGCCCACTGAGTTGGGAAGTGATAGATGTACGGCACAGGTTCTGTAGAATCAGGATGCCATGAGAAGTCAAATAAATCTTTGTTTATGTTGTCAGGTATTTCCCACTTATCTTCTGTCGGCAATGCTATTGCATAGAATATATTTTCGTATTTTGTTTCAGTTGCACCGGGCACAGTATAGATCGGTCCACCTGTCTTTTGATGTTGAGTAGCAAATTCATGTATCATTGCTGGCTCGTTAGGATTAGGTTCCCAACTGAAGTCAAACGAATACTTTTGAATGTTATCTGGTACAGTCCAATTAATTGGAGAAGGCATACGCACAGTTGTTTCTGGCATAAACTGATACTCAGTTGCTCCTTCTACTTTAAACTCTATACTTACTTTGTCTTCTACTTTGTTCCATTGATTACCCCATGCATAGATGTAAGGTGGACTAGTTGGATTAGGTCTCCAACTAAAATCAAACATATGCATTTCGATATCTTCGTTAAAATCAAATAACTCTGGTTTTGATTTTAATTTAGGAGCATATTCAGTAATATGTTTAACTGCTTTAGCACCTTTTACTTTATAGATAAGTGTAGGCATAATTGTGCCATCGTATAACTGATTACCAAACACATAATTAAATGGTTCTGTTTCGTTTGGATCAGGTCTCCACGTAAAGTCAAATGAATCTTTTTCTATTTCTTCTAAGACTTCCCAAGTAGACATATCTATTGCTAAATCAACAGGGGTATCAATATACTTAATTGTACCGTCATTGCCTGGTACATGATACTCCATGATAGGTACTTGTTCTGCTGGTGCCCACTTACTTCCCCATACATAAATGAATGGCTCTGTGTCTAGTGGGTCTGGACGCCATGTAAAGTCTACTTTACTTTCATCGATAGGTTCATTAAATTTCCACCTGGACATTTGTGGTTCAAGTTCGACAATAGTATCCATGTACTTAACATGTCCTACATTATCGGGTGTATGATATTCTACGACACTTCTTTGTTCTGCTTCTGCAAATTTACTTCCCCATACATAAATGTAGGGAGGGTCACTTGGATCTGGATGCCATGAAAAGTCAAATTTTGTTTCATCGATTGTATCGAATAATTTCCAACAGTCGTTTTTAATTGATTTGCGTTTGATAGGTGCAACGTCTGCACGATAGACTCTAATATCACTTTGTTCGTTTGCACATAACCATGTGCCTGAATCTTTTTGATGTTGACTAGGCCATATGTTGTTGTGTTCTTCTGCCCAAACGTCTTCATCTGGTAAAAAATCAAAATCAAATTCCCAATCAAATCCTGTGTAATCACAAAACTCATTGATTATCCAAAAGTGATCAGTAGTGGCTTCTTTGCGAGCCTCATCTATATCGAAAACTTGTCGTTCTCTAGGGTGAACATTTGGTTTTTCACCAAAGTAAAATACGTCTCTAAGCATATTATATACTTATGAAATTACGCGGGTCTTGTAAAGTTTTTCAAATCGATCTGCGTCGGATCTATCATTAACCATAGGTTCGCCTCGTACATTTAGTGATGTGTTTAACAAGATAGGACATCCTGTTTCTTTGTACCATGCTTCTAACAATCTACGAATACCTGTACCGTCATCTGGAACTGTTTGTACTCTACTTGTGCCGTCTTTATGTACGATAGCAGGAAACTTTTTAGGATACTTACAAGGTGCTGTAACTTGCATGTAAGGTGAGTTGTTCCAATGCGATGGCATTTCAAAATATTCATCTACAAGTTCTTCTAGTATCATAGGAGCAAACGGTCTAAACTGTTGTCTCTTTTTAATCTTGTTTACTTCTGATTTAATCTTTGATCCTCTTGGGTCTGCTAGTAATGATCTAGTTCCCAATGCTCTAGGACCGAACTCAGCACGACCAGAGGCTATCCCTACGATCTTATCTGTCTTTAATGCTTTAATAGTCTCTGTTACTGGATACACGCCTACAATATCTGTACCTAAGAATGCATTTTTCCAATTTAATTTGCGACCGTAGCCCAATGCCGCGGCTCCTAATGAGTTACCAGCATCACCTGGGTTAGGCATGATCCAAATGTTCTTAAAGTAATCACCTAAGAATCTATTTGCTGAACAGTTAAGTGCAACACCACCACCATAGACTAAGTTATCACTATTGTTTAATTGGCTTGCTTTGCTCATTACTATCTTAATAAGTTGTTCTACATATGCTTGTGCTGATGCGGCTATGTCGAACTCGTCTGCACCTTCTAAAAACGAATCATCGATACCAATGTGAGTATTTTCTTTAAAGAGTAATGAATTTGTATGTGCACCAAACTTTTCTTCTAAGTCTTTAACATACTTAGGCTCTCCGTAAGCGGCCATACCCATTAAGATGTATTCTTCGTCTAGTGGACGCAGTCCTAATCTTGCTGTCATTGCACTATAGTATAATCCAATAGAGTTAGGATACTTAAGTGTCCAAAGTTTCTTATACTTTGCAACACCTCTTTTGTTATAGTGTGCTTTCCATATAGTTGCACAATCAGATTCGCCGATCGCATCAATAACAACTACGGTTGCTTCATCAAATGTTGATGTTTGAAAACTGGCTGCCGCATGACACTTATGATGCGGGTGTGTAGTGATAATGTTTGGAACGTGTCCATCTGTAAATGCCCAAGACCAGAATCTAGTAACTACGTCAGTTAATGTTTCGTATATGTCTTTACCTAAGATTTCTGTAAAACTAAAAGGCCCTAACTTTTGACCTGCTCTGAATTGTCTCCAGGCTTTTACCCAAGGACGTTCATAATAATGAAATGTCACCATTTCATTTCTATCTACATGTGATAATGCTTCATCAATGATTTCCGAACACAAATCTTTGTCATGTTTTTGTTTACTGTATCGTTCACTATGTCCAGCAAAAAGTATTTCACCCTCACTATCGATTACAGATACACCGGCGTCATGGAATCCACAACTTATACCTATATACTTTCTCATTTGTAAATGAACGGATCTCTTTTCTTAAGTTCTGCTAAACGTTTCTTATATTCTTTTTCACGTTTGTATTTGATGTAAGGAGTCTTTAAGAAGTCTGCAATCTTACGTAAGAGATGTTTAATCTTATCGATTATCTTTTTAAACATTTATATTCCTCATTAAAGTTAATCAATTCATCAGCAAATAATTTATGCGGTTCTTCGCCGTGATGCCAATACTTTGCTTTTTCGTTGACATATCCCAGACGTTGATATTTTTGATAAAATGCTTCGTCTTTATTGTTTAACTGATAGTATTTATTGTCATCTACCAAGGGCAGAAGATTTTTGATAGCATTGATGTCATCTAAAAAGAATGGCATTGCATTTAACATCATGTAAGGAACTTTATTTGCTTGTAATAGATATTGTATTTGTAAGATCAATTGATATGTTTGATATTCTAAATAAGGTTGATGATTGGTCATAAATTTATGCAAGTCTGGAGTGTATCTTTGTTCTTCCTCATCTCCACCGTTCCAACCTATGATAACTTTATAAAAGTAATCACTGCCTTTTTCATACCATGCTGTAGAATGTGATGCACTTTCGTAGTTGCGTTCTGCTTCACTAGGCACTTCTAATCTAGTAGGCTCTGTCCAAGATACAAGTACATTGACATTCATAGTATCTGGGTTATAACAATTATGAAACCATTGCATAACTTGTCTGCTTATGCCTGTATTACATGCACCCACTTGTGCAATATTAATTGGCTTACGTTTTAAATGTTTAGCAACTAATGCACCATATGAATTGTCTCTGTTATATTTTGAATCTTCTTCTCCATCGATCTCAGATCCTGCGGCGTGTGAACATCCAGCAATTAATAATATCTTTTCTTTTTTCATTCTATCCTCTCAATTGTTTTACAGTTTCATCATAATCTAAATAAAAACTGCCATTATATCGTTCTGTAAAATATCTCATGTTTGCTTTTATATTTAAACTAGCAAACAATTCAGTTCTTTCAAATCTTTCCCAACCTGTTCTCTTATATCGTTTGATTTGAGACCAAGAATTTTGATTATATAACATTTGTTTCACGGGTACAGACGATTCATATTCTAATTCGTTGTTTACTAAACGTTTGATAATCGGTTCTTGTAAAAACGCAAGTACTTGTTCCCCTGTGTATGAGCCAAAGTCTGATGTTCCTTTTAATCCTCTTGACTCCCACCAGTTACCGTAACTGTTTATTCTTTCATACTCTTCCCAAACCCAAGTACCATCATCAGTTTTACATACTTGTGGCTCGTTTGCCATTACAACTGTGCCATCTACTTTACTAGCACCTATCATTGTAGTAGTCATTCTATATTCACAACATTTAGATTCTTCTGCTACGTCATACATTTGACCTGACTTTACAAATTCTTCAATATCTAAATCAATTATAACTGGTTTGTACTTATACTTGTCACACCAGTCTAATGCATACTTTGTATCATGTTCATTGTATTTAAAATCTTTACCATAACTTATGATAGCAACTGTAAATGGTATTTTTGCTTCTCTAAAAACATTAACCATGTATTCGCAGTCATTGCCTCCACCAAACATAATATGAACATCGTCATCAGATTCATCATATATTGTTTGAGCGGCTTTTATAGCCTCTTTATAATATGATTCTGCTGTTCTAGGAATAGATTTAATATCTATTCTGTAATCTTTACCATGTCCATGAAATGTCAAAAAGTCATCATGGGAAACTTTAGTTTGCATTTAATTATGAAACTCCGTGTCATCAAAATTAGGGCTCCATGTTAGTTTCATATATGTTTCTCTATTGTGTTCTAATATAGGCATCATCTTTTCATACATATCATGTAGTTCTGTTATAGGTTTATCTAAGATTGATTTAATCAACTCTAGTATTTTTCTTAAACGTTCTCCGTGATCTTCTATTTCATCATAACTCTCGTCCCAAAACATATCAAACGTTTGATAGCCAGACTCTTTAAGATATTTTAAACAATGGGGCGGTGCCAATAATATAAACGGTTTCATATATTGCATTGGTTGCAATACTTTTTCACTATAGTTTGCACATGATTGTGCGAATCTAGTTTCTGTTACAATATCTACAAATACATCTCTATAGAAGTTTCCTAGCATAGTTTCTTTTGTATTATATAACGATGGTGTTTGTCCGTCTTTGTATTCTGCTACATTAGGCCAAATTGCATCTTGTGAATCAATACCTACGTCACTTGGTTTGTCTACGATATAAGGTGCATTTGCTTGACACTTTACATTGTTATTAACTAACTGTTCATAAACTTCAGATGATGTTGTCATCCATTGGTCGATTTCAAAATATAAATTGTCTTTTACAACATCAAGTGAGTCACTAAAATACCAACTTAAGTATCCATTTTCTCCTGCTAAAAAATTTGCAAGAATCTGACGATGTTTGGTAAATCTCCAGTTTAATGAAATAAAATGTTTATTAAACTTGTGCTTATGAAAATCTTGTTTTATTAACTTGTTAAGTCCTACGATAGGACGTTGTGACATAACATACAAGTCTTTACATTCTAAATTTAATGTGTTAGCATAGTGCGGATATGATTCTTTGATTCCATACTCGCCAGTATTTACTGTAATCATCCATGGCATAATGCCATTGCGATGTTGATAACGTTGGATAGCATCTAATTCTTTAGAACGCATTCGGTTTTTGTCTTCAGGATGAGAGAACTCACTATAGAATCCTTGCGTAAATTCTTCTCCGTCATAGTATGAACACATAGGCTCAAACAACCAAAATGTCAATCCATATTGATTGATCATGTCTCTGCCCCAATCGTCATGTTCTATGGTATCTAGTTCTTTGATATAACCATTATGCATATACACATAATCAAATTGTTGTTGATTTCTGATTGGATTAACTTGAGGTATAATTGATGTCTGTATAAATGGATGTGTCGTTTCAGGTTTGTCGTTTTGATTAGGTACAATGATAGGAAATAAATGTTCTAGTTGACCTACGTAAGATTCTTTACCTACTAACTGAACAAAATACATTTTCTTTTTACCTACGTTTGCATATGATACTTTTCTATCTCCCCAAAACTTAAACCAATCTCCCTGTTTCCAATTAGTATGAGGTGTGCCATCAATTTCTAATAAATGACCCGGCTGCCAATCTTCTAACATTAGCAAACCAATCATTACATCATCGGGGTCTGCTTTGTTTTCTATGCAATAATCTGTAGTTGTAGGTACATGCGGAGGAATAACGTCATATTGACTCAAACGAACAAATTTAAGACCTTGGTCATGCAAACCAAACACTCTTTCTATTTCTCTTGCCCACTGCGGAATTATCGGATCATCATATTCTTCTACTGTAAAGTTAATTGCTGTGTTTGTTAAGTAACCTTCTTTATGATAAAGTGACACTCTTTCCGTTGATAATGTAGGGCGAGTATAAGGCAACAACTTGTGTTCTTTTTGCCATGTTACTCCAAAATGACCTCTTTCAGTTTCAGTACTAATGTCGTACCCCTTTATTAAAAATATTGTATGATGACAAGTTAGGATAATCTTTATACGACCATAGTTTAGGCACACGTGCAATTGCATCGTCTAACTTATCTAAACCTAATTGTGCTGTTTCAAATGTCATGTGATAATGATATCCGAATCTTTTAATTTCTTGGTCTGCCCAAGCGGATTCTAATTCAGGTCTGCCATCATACCTAGTCTCTCTTAAGATTTGTGCATCTTTTTCATTGTCTAAAAGTATCATGCCACCTTTACCAACACTCAAATGTTTTTTAAGTTGAAAACTTACACACATGATAGTTGATGGTATATATGAATTTTGTCGCCACATTGTTGCGGCATCAAATATATTAGTGTTACCTATTCGATAATACTCTTCCCACTTTTCTGAAGTAAAATGCCAATCGTAACCTAACTTTTCAAATGTCATTGGTATAGATAAGTATGTCCAATTAGGACATGTAACTTGATATTTTACTCCACGATCATTTTCGTCTATCAATCTCAAGGCTAACTCTACACCGTGAGTACAACAATCTACTGCGACTGCATAAGGTGATCCAAAATAGTTTGATACTTTTTCTTCTAGTTGTAATATTGGATTCATCATCATGGTAATAGTTTAGGATCAAGTTTTGGTTTGCCCACTTGAGGTTTCTTTTTAATAATTGAGTCTAATGAAATTGCTTGTTCCATTTCTGCTTTTTCAGGCAAGTCTAAATCTTTTGTGTTATCTCGTCTTTCTGCTTTTTCTGCAAGTGTTACAATATATTGATCAGTCTCTGACCAATCACCTTTACCTTTCCAATTTAATTCAAATGAAAAGTCAATACTTTCATTTAGTTCTTCTTCTTCACGTAGTAAATCAGTAAAGTCTTGTCCTGATCTGCCTTCGTTAACGTCCCAGTCTGCTTTTGCTAACTTTCTTGCACGTTTGGCAGTGTTTGCTTGTATACGTGAATAGTCTTGTGCGTAGAATGGACCCTTACGTCCTCCGTTTTCTGGAGTTTCTCTGTCGTCATATGGATTATCTATTTGTTCAAACTTTATTTTAAAATCTGCTTTCCATACACCGTCATCATCAATTTTAAAAGTATAATCTGCGTTGAACATTCCCGGACCATATTGTTGTCCAAACTCTTTTAAATCTATTTCAGGATTAAATCTAATGTTTGCAGTGTATCCGCCTCTTGCTCTCCAAAGATTTCTTAAGAAAGGCCAAATCTCGTTAACAAGATGATTAGCAAAAACATTATAATTTCCGTTTTTATCTTTAATATTTTCTTTAATAATGTGATAATCAAATTCTTCATAAGGCACATCTTTTTTTGTTTTTTCATCATTTAATATAATGTGGTAATGATCTTTCTTTAATGCATCTCGTATAGGATAAGTAACAGGTACTTCTGACATACCCTCAAAGAAGTCTAAGAACATATGAATAAGTTTAACTCTCATCATTACATGAGTGCCACCCATCTTAAAGTCATTTGATATCCAATGTCCTTGATACTTGTGCCAAGAGATATTATATGCATGTGGATTCTGTCCGACAATCGTTTCAGGGCCTAGTCCGTATCCAACACCGAGTCCTGCGTTGTTCATGTTGTTGTCTTTATTACGCCACATAAATGTCATAGTGTCTGAATAGTCTTGGTAGTCTTCTGTTGGGAAGCCTACGATCCAGTTTGTTGCACACCAGATGCCTACTTTCTTACAGTCAATGAAGTTCTGTTCCATTGCTTCTACTGTCACTCCTTTGTGCATGTCATCTAATACTTTCTGTGAGCCTGACTCACAACCTAGATTAAACATGATGCAACCGCCGTCTGCTAAGTCTTGTAGATATTCTAAGTCCATACGTTTATCGCAACGTGCATAACCTGTCCATCTAACTTTAAGTCCTTTGGCTTTACATGCAAGTGCAAATGCTCTTAACTCTTTAACGTTACCATTAATGAGTGAGTCAATAAACCAAATAACATCTGTGCCTTTATTATAATACAACCATTCGATTTCGTCAATTAAATCTACTGCCTGTCTTTGTCTATATCTCCAAAAGTGAGTTTCTTCACAGAATGTACACTTTGCTGTACAGCCTCGACTGAACTCAGAGTTGACACCATTAGGTACATCATATAAACTGAAGTCAATGGACTCATAATCTGGCATAGGTAAGTTATTGATATTGATTCTTTCACTTTCTTCTTGGTCTAATATTTTTGTACTTTCATGTTCGATACCATCTTCGATTTCTTCTAACATGACTAGTAAATTCTTTTCCCCTTCTCCAATCACAACATAATCGTAATAGTCTTGTATGTCAAACCAACTCTTATGTACATTAGGTCCACCTACACTAATCTTAATGCTTGGATCACGTCTCTTAATCTCTTGCATCATATACTTGCTTGGTTCTTCTGAGATATAATACAGAGAGAATCCAACAACACTAGGCTTCATCTCAAGTATTTTTTCGATCTGTTCGTCAAGTAAAGGCTTGAGTACAGGATGTATATCTTGGTAATATGATTCAGGTAGCCAATGCCATGATGACGATGGATCCCAAAGTCTGAACGGGAGTTTTTCGTTTGGTTGCCAATCTGCTCTATAGTCTCTGTACGCCATTGCGTTTAAGTCTATAATAGTTGTTTCAAACCCTGATGCTTTTGCAATACCTGATAGTCGTGCAAGTGAAAACGGAGGCATGTAGGGAGACCATTCAGGACACAAAACTAATACCATAGTAGTTTCACGTGTTTTGTAATCTACGTAAACAGGTGTTAAGTTCTTTTGTTGTGCTGGTTTAGCATAGGGTGCTATCGCCATCATCATGTCGTGGTGTCTTGCGTCACCTACATCTGTCGGCGGTTTAGGCTTTGGTTCATTTTTTCTTGCTAAAGACTGTAGTGTAAAATCCATACGTTGATTGTTTACTCCCGTTACATGTATATTTAACAAAATTTGACACCTATGATATTTTTAACGGGTGCCCGTTACCATACTAAATATTAACATAGGAGTAGATAATAGTATGTATAGCAAAAATGAGTGGGGAAAATTAAAGAAGGTAGTCGTAGGTATTGCAGACAATGCACGTATACCAGAAGTTGACTCCAGCCTTCGACATATCAATTATGCTGACGTAAAAGATGAACTAGACATTCCTACAGGGAAGTACCCCCAAATTGTCGTTGATGAAGCAAATGAAGATTTAGAAACATTTGCTGACTTTTTGAGAAAAGAAGGCGCTGAGGTAGTAAGACCTGACATCACAGAATGTAACTATTACAACTACTGTCCGCGGGATTCCGTTATCGTTTATAAAGACAAGGCTATTGCTACTCCTATGCCACTAAGGGCTAGGCGAAATGAATACCAAGCATATGAACGTCATTTAGAAAATGTACATCCTTATGATATTATACGCAGTGATGATCTTTACAATACAAACTGTTTAGGAGATCCGGATGTATTAGCATTAACAGAAGCAGAACCGGCGTTTGATGCCGCTAATGTGTTACGTGCTAACGATGATTTGTTATACTTAGTTTCTAACTCAGGTAATAAATCAGGAGCAAGTTTATTACAAAGTATTGTTGACGGTAAAGTACATACAGTAGAGGGTATATATAGTTATATGCACTTAGACTCAACTGTGTGCTTTCTTAGAGACGGTTTGATGCTACTTAACCCAAGCAGAGTTAAAAGTGTTGATCAATTACCAGAACCATTCAGACATTGGGATTACATTATGTGTCCAGAGCCGGTGCCAATTGGACATTATCAGAATTATCGTAATTCATCAAACTGGGTAAGTATGAACTTATTCTCAGTTAACTCAAACTTAGTTGCATTAGAAGAACGACAAGAGCCTCTAAGAAAAGAATTAGAAAAGCACGGTATTGAGTGTGCTATGTTACCTATGAGACATGCGATCACATTGGGCGGGTGCTTTCATTGTGTAACAAACGACTTGATAAGAGAAGATGACTAATGAAAGACAAAATCGAACATCAAAAACAAAAAATTAGATTTCGTAAAAGACAAATAGATAACCAAGCACAACAAATTAAAGAACAAGCCGAACGTATTGCTAAGTTATTCAAAGACAAAAAAGATGACTGATTGGATATTTAATAAATTAGCACCATATGCTCTAAAGTTCAGAGAGTGGTCTAAAGGAAAGATTTGGATACAGATACCTCTGTGGTTATTAATACTATGGATGTTAGGATTTGCTAATCCCTATTGGTGTGTATATCCAGTCTGTTGGATACAATGATTAAGGGTAACGTAGACGTTACATGGTCTGAAGAAGACTACATGAATCTTCCTTGGTTTACAAATGATGTGCATGAAGAAAAATTTAATGCAACTGTAGAAACTAAAGGTTATGATGTAGGTGTTTCTATGTGCTTTGAAAATTTACCAGAAGTCTTTCATAAAGTTGTAGAAGAATTTGACTTTTTAGATAATATCGTTATCGCAATTAATAAACTTGAAGTAGGTAAAATCTTACCTTATCATGTTGACAGATTTATGTCATACAAACAAAGAAACAATATCAGTGACAATCAACCGATTGAACGTGTGATTGTATTTTTACATGAACAAAAGAAAGGTCATCAACTGTGGATTGAAAATCAAGTATGCACAGGTCCTGCAGGTTCATACTTTGGTTGGCAACAGAATACTGAACACATGGCCGCTAACTTAGGTGATGAACATAGATACATTATGCAAGTAACAGGCATAACTAAAAATCGTGTAAAAGAACCACAGCACCCTGCTGAGGGAGAAGCCTCTTTAAACTCTTATGGCGATGTTGTTATCTATCGTAACGGTATTTGGTCGAGACCTTAAGCCTGTTTATCTAACATTCCTAGTTCTTTTTGTAGTCTTTCTATTTCTCGTTTAAGATGTAATTTATCGAATTTTTCTTTTTGAATGATGGAGTCATCAACTCGGTTTTTGTAATCGTCTGAAACTTGTTTATCTAATGCTCTGTGTCTGTCCATTAACGTTGCTAGTCGATTGCGTAGTGATTCTTTTGAACTCATCGTTGGGGTTCCTCCTTATTTTTAACTGATTAGTATATAATATACTTAGTGGTTAAGGAGTGCGTAAAATAGTTTTCTTCTTTGCAATGTCAGCAACAATGTATTCTCCTATCTGCTCATGTCCACGCGGTGATGGATGAGGGTCATCAGGGTTTCCGCCTATACGTTCATAGTCGTATAGATGACATCTAGTTTGAAAATTTAATGGATCATCTTCTAACATTGGAAACCGATTATATATGTAATCTTGCACTTCTTGTGGCATTGCGGCAACATATTGATTGAAGTACCAGTAATAGCATTCAATTCCTTTGCTAGTCAAAAAATCATATAAGAATCCCATTTGAAATAACCAAGTATACATTCCTTCTTGGTCAGTATAAGTTCTATATCTGCTTTGACCTTGTTTAATAACATCAGGATTATTATGATTTTCAGCAAATGATATAAGAGTATGGGGATTTACTCTAGCCCATCGATCTAAATTATGTAAAACATCATAATTATTATCATTTATCGTTTGCTCATGCCAAATATCTTCTCTCCGCATAGGAGATGTTTGATATCTTTTTTGAAAATCTTCTTGTTCTTCTTTGACAGGAACATAATATTCATATCTGTCTTCACATGACCATTGAATAATAACTGTAGTATTTTTTAAAGTTTCTTCATCTTGTTGATTAACCCAATCAAATGTAGTTCTGCATATACGTTGATTGCTTCCACAACCTTCAGCAAGATTTACGCATTTATCAAAATTCATTAATTTTTTTACATGTGCAGGCCAAACAATTTCATTATGCATATACTCTAGGTGTTCTTTAGTACCCGGTTCATAAGGCATATTGAATTGATTTTTTCTGCTGGGTCTATCTAAGCCGCCGCCATATGTCCAACTGCAACCGTTAACGAATAGTGTTTTCATATAATACCTGTGCTTCTGGTTTTAGTTGTATATCAAACATATCTTCAAAGTATGATTGAGCATATAAGAATCCACCTTTATCATAAAAGTCAGTGTTGAATTCAAATATAACTAGTGGGTTATACTTAGGCTTATCTATGTTATGTGCTAAAATAAAAACACTATCTTCTCGTAAATCTTCGGGAATAGAATCAAAGTCATCACCACAAATAATAAGAGTTTTATCCGCAGATTCAACTATGTCTCTGTTTAAGTCTGATACAGTCTGATAATTGTTCATTACTTCTTCATCATATTCTAGCATGTTTGCTAGTTCAGGCGCAAGTCCTATTAAATATATTCTTTTTGTAATCATAGTTTAGTTAGCCATGCTTTGCCAAAGTTTCTACGTCTTGCAAAGAAGATTTGTTCACAAAATCTTTCTAGTGATTGTTCTTTGTCTTCCGGGAAGTCAAACTCATATTCAGCATGAGTTTCTAATTCACAATGATCTTGTAAGTAACCAGAGATATCATGTTCAAATTGTATGTTCATTGGATAATCTGCTTTGTCTTCAAAGTTAATTAAGAACTTGCGTTGAAATAACATCAAGTCTTGGAACAACTCAGGTGATAACAAGTCTCCGTATCTTTCTTCAACAAATCTTTCGATCATATCAAACACTTGTTTATGCTTTCCTTCTCCTTGTAGATTAATAACTGTACTATGAATTAAGTTCCAACCATGTATCTCCATACCTTGTATCGGTTTGTGATCGATCTTACCATTCTCTGTCCAATTAAAGTAATGTTCTTTAATACGACTCATTTCATCGTTTAACCAAGGATCTTCTTTAATAAACTCTAGTAAGTTATCGTAAAAGTCTTCGTATTGTATGTCATGTTTCTTTTCTAATACTCTACTGATATAGTTAGTCATACCATTAATGTGAAACGTATTCATAAACCAACTAAAGAGTTGTGCTTCAATCATTTGATCTCTTGGCAAGTCTCTTGTTGATGTAATAACTTCAATGCCTTCTTTTACTTCGTTGTCATTATATGTACCAACTAAGTAATCATATACAATTCTACCTTCCATCTTAAACATTTTCTTTTGTGTAAGATTCATCTCTGCATTTTCAAGTAACTGTGCTTGATAAACAGTAACACCTGTATGATTACCCGCTCTATACAATGAGTAGAAGTTGTTTTTCCATGACCTGAGAGTCTCTCCGGGGAGGCCTAAGATGAGTTCTGTGTAAAGAGGTATATTATGTTCTTCACATAAGTCAAATACTTGTTCTATTTTATGTTGCTCTAAATTTTTACGTTTGATAATATCAAGTACACCGTCGTCCATTGATTGCACTGATAAGTTTAGACCCATTTTGGATCCTCCCTCATATATCAGTTTTTTAACAATGTCAACTACTTCTTGTTTTTGATTCTTTGCCCAAGCAATTGTGTATGCTTTAGGATTGTCGTATTCTTTTTGTACTTCGATAAGTTTGTCAGCAATACTCATATCACGTTCAGGGAACATACCAAAGTTTGCGTCTGCTAATGATATAAAGTCACAACCGTTCTTGCCTACCCACTCTAATTCATCATAGACTCTGTTAAGACAAAACTTTTTAACTTTGTTATATGTTAAACTACCCCAATCACAAAACGTACACTGATAGGGGCAACCTCTGTTTGTTTCAAGGGTAACGTTCCATCTGACTTCTGGATGTTTTTCCATTAAGTCTTTGAATACATCTGTTAAGTACGGGCTAGGTATTTCATCTAGTTCATTAATACGTTCTGGCTCTCCTGTCACAACAGTCTTGCCGTCTATATTAATAAGTAATCCAGGTATATGTGTAAAGTCTGGCTTATCGTTCTTTAGTTCTTCTAAAATTGCTCTTGCTGAACGTTCGCCTTCTTGTACTACGACAACATCTATATAAGGAAACTTCTCAAAGAAGTCTGGGTCAGTGACTGGGGGTTCAGGACCACCTGCAAAGATAAAAATATCAGGGTTTGATAGTTTGAGTTCTCTGCCAAGTACATGATTGTATTGACGATTCCAAATGTATGTAGAAAAGCCTACGACATCACTATCTGCTAATGTTTCGATTGCTTCTTCGATAGGATCTCTACGCCATATAAACTCACCCAACTTATAATGTTGATTGATAGAATCAAATTGATTCACATAACTCCAAACAATACCTGGAGAGTATGGCAAATAATATGCGTTATACTCTTTAGGTCCTTGTTGAAAGTTAGGGTTTACAAAACTGACTTTTTTCAATGTAACCTCGTTTAGAAATGAATGATGCTAACTCGTCAGCAATAACTCTGTACCCTTTAATAGTAGGATGTGCTCCGTCATCATTAGTAAGATATTCTGAATGGGTATCTAAGTTTCTTGGGTTATATATTTCGTTATATCCTCCCCAATGTTCACTTGCTGGCTTGGGTACCAAACCATCTAAGTCTACTAACTTTTCCATAAACGCAACGTATTCGACATCGTTGTGCAGATAACAAGACCAATCAAATTGTGATACTAGCGGCCCTGCATATTCTACTAACCAATTCTGTATGCCGTCATGCCAGTTTGTAATATCATGCCTACGTTGATTAAATGCATTGGCTAAAACAATTTTAAAATTGTGTGCCTTAGCCCATGATTGTAAATTCAGTAATGCCATCATTGTCGTACATGCTACAAATTGTTCACTCCATAATTCACGTGCATAACAATTCCAAAACTTATAATCTCCTTGATCTGATTCCATAGGCCAAGCAGTACGCCACTTTTCATGTTTAAAGTGGCCTTTGTTGTAACCGTCCGGTTCTTGGAATCCCCAGTTATCCATTGGTCTTTCCTGAAAGACATCAAATCTTTCAAAACCAGACAACATAAAAATTACAAGACCTTCAGCATTATCGAAATCATATTTATTAGCAAAATGTAATTGATTTACGGCAGCCGAATTGCCAATACCCTTGATTCCCAAGTTTATAGATTTGTATTCAGGAAAGTGATATTTACACAGTTGATTAACCCAACTGTTTTCTAACTCATGTTCACGTAAATAATAATCTGTATCAGGCTGGTTTGGTTGCCCGGGTCTAAGTTGTGTTCTGCCATTGTGTGCGTCTACAACTTCTTGTGGATAACCACCTTCACCCTGAGTCCAACTACAGCCCAAGCCAATAATATACTTTTCTTTCATGCACTACTTCTTTTTAGTTTTGCTAGGTGCTTTTTTCTTGGTAACAGTTTTCTTAACCGAAGAGTTTTGTACGCCAGGTGTTTTAGAGTCAGTATCTTTAAACTTACCTTTAGCCGTCTTTTTAACTTTTACGTATGCTTCATCAACATTAGGTGTTGACTTATCATCGCCTTTATATTTTCCCTTCGCATCTCTGTTTCTAACAACTACCCAATCTGATTTGTCTTCGATAGGTGCCGGACCAAGAGAAAAGAATGATCTTACCTTTTTCCAAAAACTCATAATAATCTCCATTAATTAATGTGTTCTAACATCTATTTATTCTATGATGGGTTTGAGTAAACCTTTTAAATAATTATTTTCCGAATCCTCTGATCCAATTCCTTTTAGCAGTAAGAGAAGCCCATGTTACATTATCACTTCCCCATATTTCTTTTAAACTTTCGTCCACACTTTCGTCCACAGAAAAGAAATTTTGATAACGATCCCATAGATCATTACCTATATATGGTGAGTTATTTCTATAAGGCACAACGACTTCTCTAAAAAAGTTTAAAACCCAAAAGAAATCATTTCCTGTATTGCTTAGGTAGTCCGGAGTTAAATATTTTTCTACGTTGTCTATCCGATACTCATTTGGATCATCTGAATTCAATCCTATAAAATGCATAATAGATTCCAAATGCACACCACTTCGCATATCTGCCATGTATTTAAAAAAATTGCGTTGTGTTTTTGCTTTGACACTATTCCATAATTGTTTATAATCTTCAGGTGATTTATATATAGTTGACAATCTTTCTATATTGTCTATAATGCCATCAATACGTTTTTTATAATCAGGTTCATCATCAAAACTATAATCAAATATTTCATCATAAAGTTCTAGGTGTCTTTCTTCTTTTAACCATCGATGATAACCAGGTGCACCTACAACTAAAAATGGTTTATGTGCGAATAAAGGTTTATTAGTTTTTTCTGATAGATAAAATTCACCTTTATCTATTAAACTTTCTGTTACAATATCTATAACACCTCGAAAGTAACTTGGCGCTAAATGATTAGGGCTCCATTCATCTTTGGTGTTTAATACAAATTGGTCTTCTAATGGGTCTTCTAACGGCATAAGATAAGGCACATTTTCAATCTGTTTCCAATCTTCAGGCTTCCAATCTGATTGTTTTGTCTGTACAACTGTAAAGTGTCGATATGAAATTATACCTAAGTCTTGCAAATCTTTACCGAATAAACTATTAATAGTGTAACTTCTATAAGTATCTCCTCTATTATTGTAACATGTAAATAAAAGATCAGGTGAATAGTCATCACCGGGCGGTACTAAAAGTTTATTTTCTTGGTTAGGACAAAAAGCAGAAAGGGCTTGGTGAAAGTTAACTGTGTCATAACACTTACATGTCATTGGAACTACATGATCAGGATAATCATACTTATATTGTTCGCATGATGCAAATGCATAAATTTTTCTTCCTGTTTTATCACACCAAGGTTTTAATTCATCTATAGCCAAACCATATATAGAACTAATATCTGCTTCGCCACCGCTAACGATAAGAAATCCTGCAGGATCATGTTGATCAATTAAATTATTAAGCCAATTTTTAATTTGGTAGGATCGTTGCTCTTGTATATGTACTTTACCTTGAAAATCAACTCTGGAAGTATGATTATGATCTAGTAAAAGCCACTTAGACATCTTCTACGCCGGATTCAATCTGTCCGCAAATCCAGTTGTAAGTTTTTTCGATGCCTGTCTCTAAATCTTCATCTGGTGCCCAATCAATCTTTTCTTTTATTAATTTATTATCAGATGTACGACCCATAACACCTCGAGGCCCGTCGATATTTTTAATTGTAACTCTTTTGTTTGATATTTCTGCTATAAGGTGTACTAATTCATTGATAGATATTTTACGTGTACTACCCAAGTTCACAGGCTCTGTAAGGTCGCTTTCCATGATACGTTGTATACCTTCTACGCACTCATCAATAAACAAGAATGAACGAGTTTGATTACCCGGACCCCATACTTCAATAACTCCGTCATGTTCAGCCATAGCAACTTTTCGACATAAGGCTGCCGGTGCTTTTTCTTTCCCGTTGTTCCAAGAACCTTGTGGGCCAAAGATGTTGTGAAATCTTGCAATCTTCACATTCATATTATAACATCTTCCGTATGCTAAGTAAAGCCTTTCTGAGAATAATTTCTCCCAACCATAATCTGAATCTGGGTTTGCCGGATATGCTGTATGTTCTGCTAGATCAGGATTGTCAGGATCTAATTGATTGTCTTGTGGATACATACATGCACTTGAACTATAGAATATCTTCTTAACATTATATCTACGAGCAGACTCTAATACATTTAAATTAATTGTAGCAGAATTATGCATAATATCTGCATCATTTTCGCCGACAAATATATAACCTGCACCGCCCATATCTGCGGCTAATTGATATACTTCATCAAATTTATGTTGTGAAAAGATAAAGTCAACCATTTCTGCTTCACGCAAATCTTGTTTGTAAAAATCATTTGCTCTTGTATCTTCGTATAAAGGATTTTTAATATCAACACCTATTACTGTGTGTCCTTGTGCTTTTAAGTCGTTGACTAAATGTGTGCCGATAAATCCACCTGCTCCACATACTAGTATTGTTTTATTCAAAATGACATCTCCTGTCTGTAGTACACCAATGGGTGTAGTCTTGGTTAAAGTTATTGGTTATGTGTTCATATATATTATTTACTACTGTTAAAGATCCAGGATCTTTGAACACTTGATAATTATGTTCTATAATAGGTTTAACTTTACGTTTAAAATCTAAAATTTGATCTGGAGTCCATGATGCAATTTCTTGTATCACTTTTTCTATAGCAATAAAACGTTTACTCGGTTCTTCAATCGTGTCATATTCTTCACTCCAAAACTCACTAAATGTTTTAAAGCCTAACTCTTTTAAACCTTGCAAAGAGCCCGGGACACCTACAATAATAAATGGATGTTTATTATACATAGGTTTGAATGATTTTTCTGTCAAAGTGCATTCTTCTGTGTTGTAGTTTGTTTCTGTAATCAAAGATACTAATGTGTCTTTATAATAAGGCTGTGTATACCCATAGTCTTCGCACATTCTATTAATGTCTTTTTCTCCATCAATATCTAATGGACAACGATCAACAAATCTTTGCACAACATCTTCGGATATTTCTAAATCTAAACAATCGTACAATCTCACAGGTCTGCCTACAGCACTCGTAGTACGTTGATTTTCTACTTCATCATTTACTGTATGATGTGCACCTTCTCCGTCTACCTTAGCAAAACTCATAAGTGATCGTTCTACTAGATTGTTTCGTTCTAATATTAATGCTAAACTAGTTCTATGTTTTCTAAAACGTCTATTCCAAGTTAAAAATAATTTAGGAGGAACAGTTTGATCATCATACAATGCTTCTCTATATTGTGATATATCTTCTCCGTGATGCGTTGGATTCTCTCTTTGCATTTCTGTATAAAAGTTGTGAAAAATTTCACGTGATGATGCATACGGAATAACATGCATCCTGTGTTCTCTATCATCGCCTATACGATGTCTTTTACAAAACTTTTCATAGACTGTGGATGCATTGACTGTACCTGTCAAGTATATAATTTTATACATAGGTAGATGATGTCCGGCATGAAAATATGAAAACATTGCATATAGTTCTGTGTCTGACATAAATGCCTCTACACTATGATCTATTAATATATAACCGTTTCTTACAGACACCATATGTATCAACCATTGGGGCATATGAGAGAATTCTAATACACCTGAATCTTTAATGAAGTATGACGCAAAAGGTATTCTCCATGTCATAGAAAAAGGATAGATAAACGGAGTCAAAGCATCTGCTTCGATACTTTGTACTGTTGATAACTCAAACATATCTTTTCTTTTTGAAAATTGTTTGTTCCAAGTATCATCAGACCAAAAATGGCGTGATATCATATTTGGATTTACTCCGTCTGCTTCAGCAGACAGAGTTAGAATATTTGGTAGTTCAGTATTCCATACAGGACCTCTGGGTCCGTGCCAACTATAAACAATTTTTACTTTGTCGTCTTGGCTATGCGATATGACTGATCGGAATTTTTCGTTCACTTTTAACGGTCTCTCCTGTCCATTGTTTCGGTATAATAATATCTGTTCCGCACATACACATATCTTTGTAACATGTAATTTGCTTAGGTCCTACATTCTTAATATCTTCTAAGATGTGACCTACATCTCCTCCCATACCACAACTTGCTAAACTCATTGTACCTACAGGATTAATAAAAATGCAATCACCTACATTGCATTTCCAACCGCTAAAGAAGTTTTGACTATTTACTATAATATCATTTGCGTTGCATACTTGCTCTGTACCATCATCGTAACGATTATATGATACAGTCATTTCTGTTCTTTTGTTTGGTTTAGGAACACTTTGGTGTGTTTCTATATTATGTTCTTCGATAAACTGTACATGCTTTGGATCTGAATACTTCCAAGGACCTGTTACATGTGATAGTTCGTCATAAAGTGGTGTCCACTCTACAAAATAATTAGGCATGACAGTTTTTAAATGTTCTGCAAACTCTACGCACTCCCAAAATCTTTCTTCATGTAACAATATCTTCGTGCTTAAGTAGTTTACGTTTTCACATAACCATATAGAGTTTTCTTCGTAACGTTCTTTATTACATTGTTCAACATGAAAACTAGCAACGATGTCATCGAATAGATATGCATGTTTTTGCCACCATTTGATTGGCCTTGACAAATTAGTATTAACTGCTAAAGTAGCATAAGGCATGTTCTCATAAATCCATTCACATATAGGAATGAAGTTACGCCATGCTGTTGGTTCTCCACCAGAGAAAAAGAATTTAAAGTTTTTGTAACCTGCTTTCTTATAACGTTTTACTATTTCATCTAAGTTCTTAATGTAAACGTCTAAGTTTCCGTTGTTAGGGTTATCGCCCGCCCAGTTACCTGGGTTACAATAACTACAACTAAAATTACAAAAGTTATTGACCTGCCATGTTATTGCTAAGTATGGTTCAGGTGCAAAAACTTCTTTTAACTCTCTGCCCATTCGTATACTTCCTTCATTTCAGGTACTATATCTTCAAACTTTTCGTCTCTATATTGATCAAGTTCATCGTTGAACTTTTTAAATTCTAATATTCCACCTTTGTTTTCATCACCAACTGTTAAGTTATAGATGATCATCTTAAAGCCATTGTATATGTCTACATTGTCTTTGTGTTTCTCTTGGTATACACGATATAGTTCTGCGAGTCTGCGTTTGACACTCTGTGGTAATATCATTACGTTAGCATACCACGGGTTAGTCGCAAGATTGAATCTCGGTGATGAGTATTCAACATCGATAAACTCGTTATCAACCATGTAATCCCAAAAGTCAGGAAAATCAAAGATATTCCAAATGGATATCGTGGGAGTTATTTGAAACTGAGCATGTGGAACTTGCTCTTTTACGTCTCTGATATTCCTGACAACTTTTTCCCAGTCTGTGCCGCTTCTGATACACTCTGCGACTTCGCCATGTGCATCTAAACTAGCCCAGATTTTTAACTGGGGAAACTTTTTCCAATACGCAATCAAATCAACATTCTTTTTATAATTAAGAGTTGAAAAGTTTGTTGTATAAGTTAATTCTACTTGTTCTGTTAGATCATTTTCGATCCAGTAATCTAAACATTCATAATGCTCCGGAGTAATGACAATTTCTCCACCAGCAAAATAAACTTCTGTAACGTCATCTAAGTAAGGCTTAAGTTTTGACATCAATGTCATTTCATCATTGTTACTGATAACAATTTTACCTTTGTTCTTGGGGAAGTATTCATCAAACACTTCTTGACCACGTTCATTTAAAAATTCTTGTGACCATAGTGATGAACATGAAGGGCCACATGATCTGCATTTCATGTTACATATATTACTAAAACGAATATCCATATATTTCATTTGAAACTCTTTCAATGATCCATCGTCATTAGTAACGTCTGCAATATAGTCTACATAGTCGAGTCCTTTACGTTTATTATGTGACTGTCTCATTGTCCATTCGCCCATTAACTCTAAGTCATAACAACGTTTACATTCAGCAACAGGTTCATCACGCATCATTTTAGAACGTAAATCATTATACTTGTCAGAGTTCATCATCTGTATAATTGATTCATCGTCTCTAAGTTCTGCTGTGGGCAACTCACTGTCTGCAACACAACAAGGCATCACACGTTTGTCTGGCCATGCATGAAAATGTACCCAGGGTAAAACACAAAAATGTTTACCGTTTTCGACTAGGTTCTTTACTACAATCTTTTCCATCTTAAAACTTCACTCCCAAAGTTATGTTAAAAATACTTCTTTCTATTGGATCTTTTGTATAAACATTCTTAAGACCCACTGTTACTTTATCTGTTAGACTATAATCAAATGATGTTTCATTTCTTATATAATCATCTTCACCTGACTCCCATAACATTTTGTTTACAAATGTAACTTTTTTGTTTAAGTTATATGCATACCAAACTGATGAACGTATAATAGGTTCACTAATCTCATTTGAATTAAGATATGCAATTGAATTTTCTATTGATGCTTTATGAGTATCTGTTCTAAAAATTTTATATCCATGTCCTATACCTAATACGATTCTATCATTGTTATCTCTAAATTCATCATAATCATAACTGGTAGATCCTATTACATAATGTTTGTCAGTTATAGTTCTAATTGCTTTACCACTAGTTCTAAACTTATTAATTGTTTGTTCACTGTCTTCTGCTTTGTAGGCATAGTCTGCATCAAATACTCCTTGCCATATATCTGATTCCCATTTATGATCAAACGACCCTGTAAATACAATCGATTCGTCAATGTTAACAAACGTTCCACCGACTTTTGCTTTTGTTTCTGCTGTTACAGCAGGTGCTAACATAATGATAGCCGCTACTGCAAATAATATAGTGATATCTCCTATAAATTTTAATTTCTTTTTCATTCTTCTAAATCTCGTAAACCGTTGAGTTCTGGAAACACACTCCAAAAATCTTCATCTCTTATTTTATCTATGGACGCAGTGTGTTGCATCATAATCTTTTTGTTATCTTGCCATGTATTATCTTCATTAGCAAAATTAACTGCATCTCTAATTAAACGTGATAAACTTGTCTTATCCCCTTCAAACTTATCAGCAAACTTTAAAGCATTCTCTGCCGCTGGTCCCTTCAATGCAGTAGGTAAACTCTTAGCACTATAGTAACTAGGATGCACAGCAAGATATAAACTATGATACCAATCTTCTGCTCTTACAATATTCTTATCTTTAAGATATTGATAAAACTCGCCGATCATTGGATAATTAAACATAGAGAATACTGTGTTCATTTGAAATGTTACGTAATCTAAATCTCTGAATGTTAGTAAGTTATTTTCTACTACACCCCAGTCTGTTCCTTTACGTAACCATTCTGCTCTTTCACCATAATGATCAACTGAACAACTTAACTCAATATTATCAAAGTGTTTCCAAAGTTCTAATATATCATGCTTCTTATATTTAATATTACTTGCGTTAGTATTGTACCTTAATACAGGTTTTTTACCACGTCTAATAAATTCTTCTAACATGACATAATGTTCATCTGTAATTAGTGGCTCTCCGCCTGCAAAATAACATAAGTCAATGTCGTCAATGTGTTCTAATGTTTCTTCTAGTACTGTTCCTGTTTGGTCGTCTGCATGTATTAAGATAGGATGTTTAGGATCGTGGTTGGCTCGCATCTCTGCTCCCCACTGCGAACTAAACTCACTGCCACATGTACGACATTTGAAATTACATATATTAGAGAACCTAATATCAAAATAATGCATTCTAAAGTCATCTACTGTTCCGTCTGCTTTTGTTTGTGGTACTAACTCATCGAATCGTTTACCAAAGTGTTCTTTAGAATAATTTCTAAAACTATGCGGGCCTGCTTCTTCATGTTTATAACAAAAATCACATACACTATTCTTTTTATCGTTTAACATATCTAAACGTAATTGTTTCATTTTATCATTATTAAATGCTTCTTTTAATGATGTTTCTTTAGTGTTGCCAAATGGTTGTGTATAGTCATTAGAACAACAAGGATAAATATCTCCTTTGGGTGTTACGTTTAAATGCAACCAAGGAAACATACAGAATGTTTTACTTTCTTCTAACAAGTATGTCTTATCTACTGCTGGTATTCTTTCACTCATGGTCGCAATGCCTTAGGTACTTTATATAATGCTCCTAACTCTGGGAAGGTCTGTAGAAAATCTTCTCCCCTTAGTGCATCTATTCTTTTTATTTCTTCTTTAAATTCTACTTCATTATCTTCCCATGATTCTTTAGACATTAACCATGGTATAACTTGTTGTATTTCGTTTATTTGTTCTTGTCTAAAGTTTAAATCTTTCATATAAGCCATAGTCAAATGTAATTGATCAAGTGCTTGTTTTTTGTATCCGCCCGGCAATACATGTGAAGATAAGTGTTCTGGTGATCCCATGCTGTAGAGAGTCCATACGGAACTCTCAGGGGTATAATAATGATTGTCTATCATATACTTGTAAAAATGCGAAATAGTTAATGCGTTGAATATACTATATACAGTATTAACCTGAAAATTAACATTCTTTGCTTTCTTTAATTTCTTTAAATTTGTTTCAATTGTTTTCCATTTAGTTCCGTGTCTGATGTATTCAGCCTTTTCTCCCATATGATCTATTGATGCATAAATTTGAACTGGCTGTTCAAAGTGGTCCCAAAGTTTAAAGATATCTCGTTTCTTATATTTAAAATTAGATATGTTTGTATTATACCTTAATTGAATATCTGTTTTCTTTTTCTTAATCATTTCATCAATCAACATATAATGTTCATCTGTAATTAGTGGCTCTCCGCCTGCAAAGTATGCAACTTCAAAATTAGGAACTTGCTTTAATACTTCTAATATAAATTCTTCTCTGTTGCCTTTTTCTAACTCTATAGCATACATAGGCAAGCCTGTTTGCTCACGTGATTCTAAGTCTTCTTGTTCCCATTTAGAACTAAATGCACTGCCGCATGTACGACATTTAAAATTACAAATGTTAGAAAAACGAATGTCAAAGTATCTCATACGAAAGTTGACTATTCTTCCGGTGTTCATATCAGTTGTATTGATTACTTCATCAAAGTGATGTTGCCATGCTTCATTACTTTGTGTTCTAAAACTTGGTATGCCCTGATCATCATGTTTGTGACAGTTAGCACACTCAGGATTCTTGTTTCCTTTTAACATATCTAAACGCAACTTTTTCATCTTTGGAGAATTGACTAAATCTGCAAGACTGCTACGATTAGAGTTACCAACACCTTGATTGTCTGCACATGAATTTGAAATACAACAAGGAGCTCCTTGTCCTGTAGGTGTAGTATGCATATGCACCCATGGAATCATACAGAAAGTTTCTGATCTATTAAGAAGCAAATCTTTTAAAAAGATTGCCTGCTTCTTATCTACAGCGGGTTTGTTAGGCTTACTTGCTGGCATAATTTATAAAAATCTAATAATTCAGGATATACACTTAGTATATCTGTTTCTCTACGATCATCCATTTCGTTAAAGAAGTTGTAAAAATCTCTTCTACCTTCGATTAATTTTTCTTCACTATAATGTGTGTTTTCCATATAGTCAACAACACGTTTAAATTTCTCATATTCAATTGTAGTAAATCTATCACTACGTTCATCATCTACGTTGTCTTCCATAAACTTTAATGACTCATGCATGTACGGCATAAATTCTTCTTTTGGTAAGATATTCATGTCATACATAATTGGGTCTCTTAAGTATGGAGTATCAAAACGTACTCTATGTTTGTCTTCTGTTTTCCAATCGTACCATCCATAGATAGCACGCCACTCTAAAAACTTTTCTAATAAACTCTTAAAGTCTGTTACTGCTAATAGATTAAATGTACACATAAAAGTAACAGGAGAGTCTGTCTCTGTTAGATATGTATGTAAGTTCTTTTGAAACAGTTCTAAGTCTAATCCAGTTCTGATATACTCTGCTCGTTCTCCCCAGCAATCTAAACTAGTAAACATTTTAAAACTTTCTAACTTGTTTTCATCACACAGTTTCTTTACAGAACTACTTAGTCGTTTTACTAAAGCATTCTTTGTACCCAAGTTACTATTCACATTAAGTTCTAACCAAGGCATCGGATCTTCATCAATCTTTTTAAATAGTTTCCATGTCGATGTGTGCATAGTAGGTTCGCCACCTGTTACACGTAAGATGTTTAAGTCTTTATTCATCTCAGGCCACCATTCCCAGAACGCATCAACATATGGATTTTCTTCTTCACGTTCAAAGAGTTTCATCCAATCAATATCGTTTCTATGATTCTTTACAGTCTCAATAGGACCAAAGTTTTTAATCTCAGCATGATAACTTGATGAATATTTAGGGTGACAATAACCACATTTGAAGTTACACTCATTACCAAAGTTAATCTCTAAATATTCTGGATTGATGTTTTGATCCCAAGGACCATTGAGTGCTTGATCGAATCGTTCTTCTGTAAAGATAGAACCATTACGAATATGTCTGTCAGAGATATAGTCATCGCCCATGTCTTCAACATTCCAGCAGTACTGACAACCTTCTGGTCGTTCGCCTGCTAACATTTGCTTACGTTCCATTTTCTTTTCCCATGTGTTATGTAATGCACTTGGGTTTTCGGCTAATTCATGTAATGGAATTTTGTGTGGTTGAGGATGATAACAACTATGAGTCTCACCTGTTTGTAAGTACATAGTAACATGTTGCCATTTGGCAAGACAAAATGACGGAGTTGCTTCTTCTTCAACTCGTATCTGTATTGTTTTTATTCTATCAGTTTCTTTGGACATTACCAGCCTTCTATTTCTCTGATAATCTCCATCTCTGTTACAAGGGGACCTAGGTTTCTTTTGTCAGCATTGTAATGTCTTTTAAAAAATGCTGATTGATCTTTGTCTAACATGTTCATTGGCAACCCTAGTTTTGCTTTTAGTTCTTCCCCTATTTCTTTTGCTGATTCTATTGGATCACCGTTCATGTACTGTTCCCACATAGTAGGATAGTTATCAAACCATTGAATGTCTGTATGTTGAAAGTCTGTTAACATTGTCATATATGTTCCAAGTCTTGCTCCGTAGATTGCCCAGTCACCATTCTCTGCATCTAAGCCTACGTTCTGCCATATAGTTAAGTTGTTCAGATTCTTATCTGCAACTCTACCTTTGAACTCATCTACAGTTACTAATGCTCCGCGGTCTAATACCATCTTTACACCTTCTCTGAAACCTGCTCTCCATGCTTGAAAAGCAGACTTGTTAGGGTAAGTAGTAGAATAGCAATCATACATTGCCCAGTATAATGAATCTGCTGAATTCATCATAAAGTCAACTTGAGTTGCTTCAGAACCATCAGTGTGTTCATGTGTAGTCATGTTCTCTACATAAGTTTTCGTCCATGAAGACATACCTCCATTACCATAACGTAAGCCATTAACGTTATTGATAGACTTCCATCTAAACTGTGCTTGTTTATACTTTGGATCTTTGTCTGTAAAATCTAATTGAATATTAAAGAAATCTTCTTCGGGTAATGTGTCACCGTCGATTAAAACAAATCGTTCAGTCTCACTCATTTCACCTGCGGCTTTGTGTGCTTGATCAGAGCCTAATACCCCATCAACTCTTTGTGCCCATGGAACCATGTTCTTAATTTGTACCCAAAATTCTTCTTTTTGTGGTTCATCGTAACTTAGATAGATAACATCCAAATCTGCGATATCAATAATATTACTCATCAATGTCCTTTTTTGCTTTTCTACTATAACTATCTTCTGGATCTATTTCTGCATCAGCATTCATAAATCTCATACGTTGAATGGCATCCCAATTGATACCGTCACTTGGTTTCCATACTTCTCTAATTGGTACGTATTCTTCTTTATCCGATTTCTTCACTAAACAACTCCCAGTATTTGCCTTTAGATTTATTTGTTACTAATATACTTATGTCATCTACAGAAACCAAAACACCTGATGTACTAGGCTTATATTTTTGTACACCCGCTTTGCGTCTATTACGAGTAATGCGACCGTCTATCACTTTAACGTCAGGTCTGGCTTCTGCAAACACACCGGCATCGATGACTATGTAATTACCTTCTAGTTTTTCACATGTATAAAAGTCAACTGTTCCGTCTTTTTTATAGTACAATCTAAACTCAGGAGCCTCAATAACTGGTGCTTCCCATACAGTGATGTATTCTTCGTTGTTTTCTTTATCACTCATTAAACCGACTCCTCTATTTTATCAGAAAATGATTTAATATGATAGTGAAACGGATATGTTTGTGGAATTGTGTTCACTCTTAATGTGTTTGGATAAATTTCATACAATAAAGTATCAGTCCATTTTTCTGACGGTGTGCCATTAATAAATTGTTTCATGTGTATCATAGAAAATTCTTTAAAAGTTGGCAACGTAGACTTTTCTACTCCTATAATATGACATGCATAAGCATAAATCCAATCAGTTGTTGCTGGTTCAGTTGGATTACATTGCAGTGTGTCTCTAAACTCACTCCAATTCTCAAACATATGTCTTACGATGTCAAAGAATTCTTTTGCTGTTTCTGACTTTTTAAAATAAGTTATAGCATTATATACGTCTGGTAGTTCGTTATCGTCTATAAACCTACGATAGGTGCGTACATGCGATATATTTTGCTTAAAGTCACGTATATGTGTAGATACAACCAAGTCTCTTTGCTTAAGTATATCCCACCAATAATCTATTGATGTCGGAACGTACATATCTGCTTCTAATTTGATCGTGTGTTTATAAGGACTTGCTTCATACACTTGCCAATCGTTAATTAGTTTCCAATTACTGTCTGGTTCTAAATCTCCGTACGGTAATGGAATAACTTTATGAAATGCTTTGCACTTTGTTTTGTCATCAGAGATTAAAGATACTTTTGCATCTGGCATAACTCTGATAATAGACTCTGCTAGTTGTTCGGCACATTTGACATAGTTGACATCGGTTGTGTTTTGTGCTAATATAACAAATCCTTTATCCATTGTTCATTATCCCTACAAATAAATCTTTATTCATCACGTGAAAATCCATGTCTTTGATTAGCATGTATTCTTTTCTAACTTTACTCTTCTTCCAATGATCAAACATGATAGTAAATTCTGTATTAAAGTCCCATATCTTGCCGTCTACAGGTACTTGTGCATCACTCTGATTTGCATATACTGAAGTATTTTTTCCTACATGAACTAGATTCCAAGGTATATAATCACTTGGTACATCTGTATGTCCATTAACAATTTTAAGTGCAATAGTTAATCCATAGTCATTACGATATACTCCACCAATAAAACTGTGTATGCCTGCATAGTGTTCATAGTTATCTTGCACCATTTGCAATGTCTCAAAGATTTGTTTTGCACGGTTAGATTTCTTAAACATAATCACAGTTGCCCATAATGTTTCGTATGTGTAACCCATTTTTTCTTGTGCCGCTTCTGGGTGCATAAGCATATGTGTATTACTGTGACAGCAGAATGTATCAGATAAGTCAAATGTTTTTAATAGTGTATCAGAATTGACAAGATAGTCAACATCAATTACCAGCGTTTCCTCATAAGGACTAAGTTCATATGCTTGATATCGACCTTTATTGATCCATGATGTTTGTTCTTTGATATTACTTAAGTCTGGTTCGACTTCGATGATAGAATCAAATGCATCTCTATCGTTTAAGATAGATTTATGTGATTCTATATCTGTAACTAAAGTTGTAGGTAGTTCTAAGAATGTTGCTATTCTTCTTGCAGTATATACTGCCATGTCGGCATAGTTGTATTTGCTAGAATTAAAAGCAAATAAAACGACCCCTCTAGTTTTTACCGTTTTCTTTCTAGTTCTTTCCATTCACTGTTCCACTCAGTCATTACGTTATTATATGTTTTAGTAAGAGATTCTAATAGTTTTGATCTATCTACTTTTACTGGATTATCAAACGTGTCTATAACGACAAGAGTTTCATCAGAAAATGAGTTAAGAAAGCCTATAGTTTGAGCATCGGCATTCCACAAACCGCCTTGTTCTGCAATGACAAGTTTGCTCTTATATTTTTCTTGTAGGTATGCTTTGGCTGAATTATGACTAAATCTAGCCTTTGCATCTTTGATTAGTTTTGTTGTATCCATAGTAAATAATACTCCCATGAGTATTTAGATGGATTTCAAAGTGACTGAAAAAAACTTATGAGCCAGATACTGAACCTGAAATCGAAGGTGTTCCCCACGATGCAGATAAGTATGTAGTCTCAGGAAGTTGAGCAGTACAAGTTACAGCACTACCACTAGTTGCTACTAAGTCATTAGGAATCTCGTCCCAAACAGAGTAGATAGTGATAACTGAACCAGTGTCACCGTTAGATCCTTGAGCACCATTAGATTTAACAATGTATCTAATGAATGATGACAAGTATCCTGAAGGACCTGAGTCTGCTAACTGTGTAAACGCAGTTGCGTTTGATGTTGTAAGTCCAAAGTATCCTTTATCAGCATCAACAGTAGGTGAATTACCACCACCACCGACTTTACTAATACCAGAATATGATGTACCTGCAATTGTGACTGTTCCTGAGTTAGGAGCAGACATAGTTACTGTACCTGTGTCACTTGCTAAGTCTGAGAAAAGCAAGTTAATACCAGATCCAGATGGATGTGAAGCAGTCATTTTGATTTGACCACCTGCGTTAAAGAAGTAACGAGCGGCATCACCGGATGCAAATGTAATTGTATGAGTAAATGTAAGACCATTTTGCCATGAAGTTCCACGTGTTGCTGTATCAGCAATTGTAGAACCTTGTGTTGCGGCGTTTCTTCTGTTAGTGTAGATTGTTGTTAAGTTAGTAGGGACAGCAGACAAATATGTAACTGTTGAACCTGCTGTCGGTGCAGTTACAGAAGTAATAGATGAACCCTGATGTGATGCTGATGATGCAGTATTAGTAACTAGAGCATTCCATTGCCCGGTTGCTACTACAGTATCTCCACCACTTACTTGTGATACAGCAGTTTGTCCATATCCGGCAGTTGTACCACCAGTTGACCATACTGAGTTAAGTTTGTTAGCGCCAGTTTCTACTGCGGCGCCCACCAAGTTATTAAAGTCTGTTGCTTCTATTAAGCCGTTTTGTGCGTAACTCATTTTAGTTAATCCCTAATTATTTGATAGTAACAATGGCTTCTACTGTGCCAAGGTCAAGTGTTGTTTTATCTTCTAATGCTCTACCAATAACGTTGAATGCAGTTGATTCTCCGTTATCTGCGGCTCTTGCATAACCCTCACCAGCACTTACAAGTCTTTGACCTTTACGTACTGTTCCTAGTGTTTTGACTCGTACACGTCCTGTCATTGCAACAGCAGGGTGAGTATCATTATCACCTGCGCCGTTGTTCATTAAGAACGCCATGTTATCTGAGATAACTCCGAATACATCTTCACTTAATTCATATTTAACAGCAGTGATTTCTGCTTCACCGCCTAATTCAACAACTGTACCCGGCTCATAAACGTCATCTGCACTGAATCTTTCCGCCAAGTCAGCATATGTTGCTGTAAGACGAGAGCCAGTTGATAAAGTCCAGTTACCTGTGATCGTACCTGCTGTTGTGTTTGCACCAGTTGTTAATGTTGTTGCTTGTGTTTGTACTGTTAAGATATTACCGTTGTATGTTGGTAAATATGATGCTACGTTTGAGTTACTATATGTACCTGCGAATGAGATTGGATCTCCGTTTGCATACATGTATTTGTCTGTTCTGATACCGTATAAGTTACCAGAGTTATTAATAAATATACCACCTGTATCTAATAAGATAGCAGAAGCATTTGCACCAGTGTTACCAGTTACAGTCCAAATACCTGTTAATGTACCCGGTGTTGTTGCTGAACCAGTTGTAATTGCTGTTGTTGTTAAAGTACCGATGTTTGCTGTTGTAATATTAGCATCTGCTATAGTTGCATTTGCTGATATTGTTAAATATCCTGCTGTCAATGCGTTTGCTGTTACTTCATTTGTTGCTGTAAAATTGTTTGCTGTTGCATTGCCTGTGATATTAACAGAACCAAATGTTGTATTACCACCTGATGCTGTTGATGTTAATGATAACCATGCTAGACTATTTGATTCACCGTCTGTAGGACAAACTTTTAATGTAGTATCTGATGTGTCGTACCAAATTTGACCTCTGAGAGGGTTAGCAGGTGGAGTGCTGTCTGCGAAATTCTCAGTTACGTGAACAAAGTTAGTGTCTAACGACTGACCATACCCGGCGTAGTTTCTGCCCGGTAAGCCTAATGAAGTACTACTTGTGTTAATAGTACCGTCGGCGATGGTCGTTAAGACTGTTCCATCACTTTTTACAATTGTATATGCCATTTTCTAATTCACTCCGTTAATATTATTTATCTTAAATGGTAACTAAATTAGTTAGAGATTGTATTCTAACCGTATAATCTATCTGTATCTGCCTATTCAAGGACTTTTGGACAGGGTGAAAGATTACATGAGTTAAAAGTCTTGTAATTATGTTCCCGTTTGCGTCTGTTCCGTAGTTTGCTAATAGCCCTAACTCATCAAATATAAAGTTAGAATCTGTTTGGGTACTATTATCAAATGCGGCTTGTCCTGCAGGCTCTCCATAATCTAGTAAACATTGTACTAAGATATCAGTATACACACGGCCTGTTGTGTGAAACACTGTCATTTTGTTTCTTGTTGGGTCTAAGTTAAAAACACTTGTATCATCTACGATTTTTGCGTATGTTTGATTATATAGGGCCGCGTTCTGCCCTGCAGTGTTTGGTGGTAAGTAAGTGATAACTCCTGTTTCATCTACACTTGCACCGCCATTACCAAAAGCCATTTGATATATCTCTCCATAACCCCTGCTGGATAAAGTATCAGCAATTGCTTCTGACATGTTTTCGTAATTAATTGCGTTTTTTGCTTCTTGTAAAACTTCGCCGGTGTTATAGTCTCTGATCGTCAGGAATCCTTCCATCTTCAGAATTTGTTGATCTCCTGACATTAACTATCTCCTCGCATCTGCACTAACACTTCTTCGGTGTTAGGATCAGTGATTTTCAGACTTGATGAAAAGTAAATTCCACTGTCTTCATTGGGTTTTACTTCTTTAGGTTCTGGCTTCTCTGATTTATTATCGTTCATCTCTTTATTTATCATTTACGTTATATCCGTATGTAGAAATTGTGCAGGAGCAGTTTCTGATATTGATAATGGATCTCCTTCTACTTTATTAAAGTTATAAGAGTTCCAACTTTGATCAATATATAAGTCAGGTAAGCGGTTATTGCTCAAAAGACTGAACACTTCTGTATACTTAGCCATGTATTCTTGTACTGCTGTACCGTTTGCTCCTCGTTGTAATCCCGTAACTGAATTATTGTCAAAGTCTACACTAGTAAACTTAATTTGCTCTCCGTTAATATACAACACATTACCTTCTAATGATGTAATCGTCAAAGAATCTCCTGTAGAAATATATGCGCCATCAGTAATTTTTAAGATAGGGGCAAGTTCTTCAACAACAACTTCATATGTATCAGAGTCTAATGTGTTTCCAGTAGTATTATTTAGAACAGTTACACCACTCAAAATGTTTTTATCTGAGTTTAGCCCGATTGAATAAATGTTGTTAACCGGAGTAGGTGCAGTTCTTTCTTCTACTAAATTATCAGTCACTCTAGTTACATCACCTAAGTAAATTACTTGTGATAGAGGGAAGAGAGGTTGTGCTAACCATGTTCTGCTTTGTGTGTTTGCTCTATAAACTGATTGCTCACCTTCAGAGTTGACTGTATTTAAATAGATTTCTTCGTCAGGTGTTGAATCCGGTATCATATTGGTTATAACTACAACATCACCTGGTGCAATGTCTGTTAAGAGACTTACTTCATTGTCATCATCTAGTCTTAGTTTGCTTGTTGGTAAACGATAACCGTTAACAGTAACCCAAAGTCTTTCAATATTTGTTTGTTCCCATTGTGTTACATTCATAACACCTGTGTCATTAGTTAGAGATACTTCAACAGTTGAATTTCTAGTTAAACCAATAGTAAATTCAGTATTGCTTAAAACTTGTTTGATATAATAAGTTGTGCCTTGTGTCAATCCACCTAATACTGAAGACCCTGCTACTTGTCCTTGTTGAGTAAAGATAACTTCATTGTTGACAACAAGTTGACTTGTATCTTGGCATGTAATTCTATTTGTAGTTGCTGTAGCAGTTGCTTGTGTAGTAACTAAGAAGAATGTTCCTTGTTTCCAAACATATCCACCTGACGTATATGTAGATACACCAATGACTGGATAATTAACTGCATCCAATGCTGGATTGTATACCTGCGTATAAATTTCAAATCTATATTGATCAAATACTCTTACGTAGTATGAGTTACCATTTAACTCAACAGCACCATAAACTCCATCAATTTTTACTAATTGATCAGTTGCTAATGAGTGAGGAATACCTGTTGTAATTCTTGTTGTTGGATTACCTCCTACTGTAGTAACCATCAGTCCGGTTGCTGTAGACAATACAACTTGTGCACCTGTTTGATCTTTAATAGTTGCTTTAGTTGGGCTAACTATGCTTTCTACAAAGTATACTTGTCCTTGTTCAAGTCCACCAAAGTCAATTCCTTGAAAGTAAATCTGCTGGTCAACAACAAAACCGGTTGTTGTATCAAACGTAATTTCATTTGATGTTACAGTTGTAGCAGTTGCTTGAGTAACTTGAAGTGGTTCTTCTTGTCCAGTTTCAATGTTTGTAATATTTGCAACTGTAATAGCATTTGAACTACCTATCATTGATCCTGTATCCGTTGTTACAGTAACAGGTGTGCCACCTACTTGTAATGAAATAGTAAATGTAGTTGCATCGATAATTTCTAAGATATAATATGTTACACCTGCTGTAATTCCACCTATAGTTGGATTAGAAAATACAATCGGCTCATCTACTGATAGAACTGATGTATCCGCACATGTTAATGTATCTAATAATTCATCATATAACACAACTGTCGGTGTATCTTGGTCGTATGTTTCTACACTTGGAGTATCTTCATCAAACGTTCCTTCTAAATGAGTAGTTGCTGTAACTGTAATAGTTGTAAACGAACTACCCGATGTACCTGAGATACCGTATTGTGTCGTTAAGTATTGTCTTTCAGTATTATTATATGTTAAGACAGAAACTTTTGCTCCAAGTGCGGGAGGTGCATTAAACAGTACTGTGTTTGAGCCGTCATTAATAGTATATACTGAATTTGTTTGTCGTAGTCCATCGACTTCAACAATTGCATTGAATGGATTATCCATACCGTTGAAGTTACTCATTGGGAACGATGCTTGTGATCCGTCACCGACGTATTCTTGTATTTCTGGAACAGAGTATCCATACTGAGAAGGATCTCCTGAGTCACCAAATATTGAATAAACAAGATAATCATCAGCATTGTTATATCCTGTTGGACTTGCTAATACAAGTTTTGCTTGTATGCCGTTTGGTTGTACTCCAATTGCAAAATCATTTGTTACATATGATGATATACCTGCTGAGTCACTCAACGTAACAACAGTTCCGCCATCAGTTTCTGAAATTGTAAATTCGTTATTGTCTATAATCGATTTAATATAATATACAGTGTTTGGTGTAATATCTGAACCAAACATATCTGCCGCAAATTGTATTCTGTTACCTACTGATAATCCAACAGTTGTTCCTGTTGTAATACCATTGTTTGATGCTCTAGTTCTACTTACAGTATTTGTTTTTCCTAATACTAGTCTAGCACCATTATGATATACAAGAGGATCAGTCCATACTGTTCCAGTACCTATTTGAATATTGACAAGCATTGATCCAGTTGCATCTGTTAACGATTTAATTGGCCCTGCTAATCCTGTACTTGAATCATAACTTTCTGATATTGTAATAGAATTTGTTGCTGTAGAAATAGATTTAACATAATAAGTTGTATCTTCTGCTACTCCACCAAATAATACTCCTTGGAATGTTATTGATTCGTTTGCTGTGAATTCAGCAACACTTGCACAAACAATCGTGTCACCTGCGGCAATTGTTTCAGTTGCTTCTACTTCAATTGAATTTGAACCTTGTCTGATTGCACCAGAGCCTTGGAAGAATGATGCACTGTAATTACAATTTAAATAAATGTCATCGAATCCTGTTGATGCAGTTTCTCTGATAGGATCAGTATCAGTATTACCTTTGACTAATTGATTACCATTGCCTACTTCGTAAACATCTATACGCAATGATTGTTTAGGTGCAAATACTAGTGGAGTATTCAAAGTAATAACTTTTGTTACCCAATTGATAGTATATTCACTTGTTGCTAATCCAGTTCCTAAACCTGTTGTTGCATCGATAATTTGTAGTGACATGTCTATTGGATACTGAACATACTGATCAAAACTATAATCAACTTGGAACTCAGTAGTTGGTGCAACAACTTTACTTACAACATTAAATCCTGTATGAGAATATTCGGTTACGTCCCAAACTGTTCCGGGACGTGTAACTACTGTCAAGTTTATATTGTCTTTGATTAGACCCGGCACTAATTCTTCTGGTCCGTAACCAGAAACAAAGTCATCGCCTTTAACATCATAGACGGGTGCTTCTACTGTAAATACACCCGTTGATGTCCATGTAGCACCTAAGTCAGTAGACTCTAAAATAGTATTGTTGTCGCCAACAACTACAAACGTATCTGTTTCAGATGCATATGTTACACCGTTTAAGTCTTGTGTTGTACCTGATGTTTGCGTTGTCCAACGTAGCCCGTTAGATGAAGTTTGTATTCTACCATTGTCTCCTACTGTCATCCAAATGTTATTAGCATAAATGACATCACGCAAACTATCTGAATTTGCATCATACAAATACATTCTTGCTTGTAATGGAATAACAGCATCTACTAATGTTACTTGTGATGTTAAGCCTGAATCTGTGAAGATTTCTGCTTGAGTAGTACTTACAATGTTTATATAATAAGTTGTATCTATAAGAAGTCCACCGAAAGAATCAGTAACTCTAATAGGATCTGCATTTGCAAATCCGTCTGTATTAGTAACGTTAAGTTCATTAGAAGATTCGTTTATAGATACAATTCCTACTTCATTAATACCTGTCCAGTCACCGGCGTTGTTTGTTTGATACTTGACATCGTTTTCACCTACTGCAATTGCAATAGTGCCATTACTTGCTACACCATACAAGCCGTTTGGAGTAAGTTCAGGGCCGTTTTCCCAATACTCCCCAGTTGGTTCGTATGAGAATGCAATGATGTTAGTATCGATTAATTCTGTTACGCCAGTTGAGTAATCAAATTTCTTACCTTTACCAACTGCTATAAATCCGCCAAAGCCTGTAATGTCAATTGAACTGACTCCATAAAGAGTTACTGCAAATTGTGTATTATATGTTTTTCTTTCAGTCCAAACATAAGTGTCAGGAGAGTTTACAATACCTGCTCCAACACTCACATAATAATTGTTTCTGTATGCTGTACTTTGCAACGTGATTGCCGCAATAGACAATGCTGTTGACGAATACGGATTTGTATCATATGGTAAAGCACCGTAAGGTGTAAACCAACCGTTTGTTGTCCAAGTAACTCCGTCATTTGATCTATAGACTGGTGTCGCAGTATTCGTAGTGGTCATTACATATAGACCGCCACCATATACTATGTCAGTTGCATCAACAACGATGTTTGATATTTGTTTTGTTGACCAACTTTGTCCTTCGATAGATGCAATCGCACCTGTGTATTTGTCAAAGTTAGCAGATGCTATATAATTTATACCGTTCCATAATACACCAGTAATTGAAACACCTGTTGGATAAAACGGCTCGTCTTTTAATACAGTATCAATAGTAAATTGATCTTCTGGAGCGAAGGCATTACCTAAATAAACTGCATTTGGATATGTTGTGCCAGCAAACAATTGATTTATATCAATACCCGGCATGTTAATATTAGGTTGATAGTATCCTTCTACTCTATCCAATGCATTTAATATTCTGTTGTCTGATCTTAACTCTTCCCACTTACCAATAACAAACTCAGAGTCGTTGTTAGAAATAACACAACGATATACTCTGTCTAAGTATTTGATAACAGACTGATTAAAATAGAATGGTTCTGGTAAGAATGCATATCCGCCCGCTTTAGATAAAGTAAGACCTGTAATTGAGACAGTAGTGATAACATTTACAACACTGCCGCCCGGGTTTGTTGAGATTGTAATTTCGTTTGTGCTTGTGTCAATTGTTTTAACGTAGTAAGACGTTGACACTATTGCATCAATTGAGTTATTTGGTATTGTTCCTGCAAATATAACTTCATCATTTAATGAAAATCCAGTTACATCTGTTAAGGTAATTGAGTCAGTTCCTGACGTACAACCTGTAACGTCAGTTGTTGTAAAGCCATCAAATGCAAATCCTATACCAGTTACTGGTACAGTCATTCTTGCATCTGAATATACTTCTAATTGATTCTGACTTATAACTTTTAAATAGTAATCTGTTGTAAGATCATTGGGCTCACCTGATACTATCAGACTAGTAATTGATCCAGTTGCATCTACCTCATCAACTTGCAATGTAGCATCATTAAGAGGAGTTGTTCCTCCTAATTCAGTACCTGAAATAGTAATGATGTTATCGATGGCATAACCTGCTCCTGCAGTAGATAGAATTACTCTATACCCACCTAACTTATATCCTATATCTAAGATAGCATCTGTAGTCGGTGACTGAGATAAACTAAATGCAGTGTTTGTATTTGCAAGTGTGACATCTTGTGTTCCACCTGACGTTGTTGATAATCTAATCCAGGGGTTACCAGTACCGATCATTGGACCGTTAGCAGTTTGTAATACAAACGTACTTCCGCCTGCTATTTCTGATATTGTAAATTGTGTTGAACTGTCAATTGACTTGACATAATATTCATCTCCTACTACAATGTTCCCTAAGCCGACACCAGTGAATACTATCGGCATATTTACCCATAGTGATGAGGTATCAACACATGTAATTCTATTTGTACTGGATGATGTAGATGTACAGTCTACGTTTATATATGTACTCTTATCTCCATCTATAGAGAAATCAAATATATAATAAGTTACGCCAGTAGAAAGTCCTGATCCACCGGGGACAGAGTTAAAGACAATTGGCATGTCAGTATAAAAATTAAATGTTCCTCTATCTTGGTCACTTAGTGCAATTCTGTTATCTGTTCCTTCTGCATTATCTCCTGCAATTGTTGCATAACATGTTCTGTCAAGTGTATTTGTCAATACACCGGTTGTAATATCTGTGTAGTATGCAGATGTATTATACATCGTAAACTTCTGTCCGTCAACCTGACCCGGAGAGACTGGTAATGAAACATTCATTAACATTGATCCAGTTGCAGTAGTTAAGTCTACAGTGTCTTTCTGATTAGTTAATAATGCTGATCCTGTTGTTACTGTAGTTAATGTCAATGGTGATACGTTTACACTAACACCAATTTTTAATTCAGTTGCTGATACAATTTCGTTGACATAATACACTGTACCTGATATAATGCCGCCATAACTTGTAAGTTTGTTACCACTTGCATCAAGCATAGTATTGAATATAATTGAATCATTTACTGAGAACCCAGTAGTGTCTGCAACAGTTATAATATCTGTTGAAGCAGTTGTAGCACTCACTGTGGTTGTCAGAGGCGTCTCTGTGGTGCTTATTGTGATTGTTTGTTCATCTACTACTGTTGTTACATAGTAAACATCGTTTTCTACTATTCCACCGATCGTTGTGCCAGTAAAGAATAATGGGATACCTATATAGAATCCGTCTGTTCCTCCTGTGCCTATAACACTTTGAGGAATTGTAATTTTGTTTGTAACTGCTTCAGTTGCAGTTGCTGTTAATAAACCAGGGTAGTTAAGTGTTACTACTGCTGTGTTTGTAACTTCACCTGCATATGCAAACATACCTGAACTTGTTGCAGTTGCATCCGGTAGAGTTTTAACTGCTCCGCCAGGTGTTTCACTAATTGTAAAGTCTGTTACATTGACAACAGAGTGTACATAATAAACTTGCTCATCAACAATGCCACCAATTACTGCTCCAGTAAATTTAATTGGCATACCTATATAGAAACCAATTGTTGAACCTGATGCGTTGAGTTCCCCATTATTTTCATCATAAGGATCTAACCTAACAAGATTACCCGTTGCTTCTGTTAATTCTACAGTACGTTTAAATTCTGTATAATATACATTGTTGTCATTAGAAACATTTACAATTTCAAATATTGCACCTTGTGCTGATGCTGAAATATCTTCTATTGGTGGTTGAGTTGCTTGTAATGAAATAGCAGAACTTGCAACATTCTCACTATTAAAATAACTTCCTGCAAAGAATGAACCATAGAAACTATCTGCTACCCAATCTAAGATTTGACTTGTGTAAGTAGTTCTATCAAAACGAACAGCAAGGTTGTTTTCTCTTGTAGGACTTGAACTTGTGATCGCAGATGCTTTTGCACCTATATTAAGAGCAAAATCTCCGTTAGTTGTTCCTGCACTTAGTTGCACTCTATTTGTTTCATTGACTGCATCATTATAACTAGTGTATAAACCTACAACAGTTGTTGGGTTAGTTTCTAATACATTGATGTAATACCATTGACCGTCGACTAATCTAGTTACAGTTGCCCCGGTTGCACTATCATCTTTGTATTGTATTAAATTACCAGTTTGCAAACTTGGAGCAAACAATTTAATTGTGTGCAATGTAGAATTAATATCATCATTAGTAAAGAACAATTGTTCTGATGGTGCCACTCTGATTTCTGGTAATACAGCATACCCTTCTCCGGGATTTATTACGTTCACACTGATCACACTATCGACACTCATTACCGCTTCAAGTTGTGCTTCGACTCTTGGAGCAGGATATTTTTCTAAATCAATGTATGCTGTTATCTTGGGTGGTTCTATATAATTTTTTCCACCATCAAGTATTACCACTGCAGGTAAATCAATAATAATTTTTGCACTCGGTAAATGAGTTGCCGGAGTAGTTCCGTTTAAGCCTCTTTGTAATCCACCGAGAGTGTTTAAAGCACGATCAACAAACGAGTAACTAATAAGTTCTTCATCTATTTGTATTGTGCCGTTAATCGGGAAGCCTTGTGCATTGTCTACCATAATTAGAACTGAACCGATAGTCATGTATTCGTTTAATTCAGTTATTTCATAATTAGTTTCGCCAACTAAAGATAACCCATAGTTGTTATACCAATTTCTATATTGTTCTTTTTGCCATATAGCATCAGTCGGTAAGAATTCGTTTGTACCGTCGACATTTGAATATACTAACTGCGGAGAAATATAAGATTGAGTTGTCTCATTCCACTCAGCAGGCAAATCAAAGTCTGTGACGTTCCCGTCATACGTATCTATTCCTGTATACTTAAACAAGAAGTCTTTAATAACTACATGATAAGGTTTTGCTTCATTAATATATCCAGACAAGAACTCTTGGTTATCTTGTTGATAATTCTGAATCGGTTTTAATTCTCTAATGACATGAGATACATCTACTAATGATGTTTTGTTTAGCCAAGGTAAATAGTTTTGTGATTCATCTGTTTCACTTTGAATGTATTCAAATAAAATAATCAAAGACTTGTTTCTAAATTCAATTAGTTCATCGATGTAAATTTGTTCATTTAATGCACGAATAATCCAACGTGTTTCTTCACTTGGATATTCATCAAAGTCTGTTGTGTCAAAGAAGTTATCTCCGAAACCTGTTTTGCCTTCGGCATAGTCCCAAAGATATGTATTAAATTTAATTGTACCGTTCTCTAAGCCGATACGTGTCCAAACACTGTTACCGTCATAACGATACATTTCCCATTTGCCATCACCATTTGCTTCTACTGTAGCAATCGTGTTCGGCAGTACATTAAGTTTAGCAAGGTCTGCATAAATTTCTACAGAGACAGTTGACTTAGTATTGTTATTGTATTGTCCTACTGGGTTAATTGTTGGTAACCACCAGTTAATGTATGACCAGTAGTCTGCTGTATCGTAGTATGTACCACTAGCAAACAAATATGTTGCATCTTGTCTTGTTTCTGAAATTGGGTATTGAGCAAGAATTTGATTTGCATATTCTAAATAGTTTTTCAATCCTAAGAATCTACTAAAGAAGAAACTTTGTCGTGGTCTTGCTAAAACACCTGACTGTACTGCTTTTGGAAGATACGGATTAGGTACAACTTCTCCAACTTCGTCTACGCCTGATAATGAATCTAGTAAACGATCATAAAGACCTTCTGGTCTGTTAGTTGAAGTTTGTGGTCCGAACTTAGGTAATCCCGGTAAGAAGTCATCTGGTTGACCGTCTTTAATTAAATTAAACTCTTGGTGAGAAGGATCATCATTATTACCTTCTGCGTATCCTATATGGAATATACTATCAGTTGTGTTTATATAAGGTTGCGTGTTATATAAAGCAAATGTATTTTGTAGTAAAGGTGCAAAGTATGCAATACCTGACGTAGTAGGATTAGCAATGTATCTTTGTAATGTATTATCACTTAATGTTTTGCCTATAGAAGTTTCTACAACGTTTGTATTGCGTACCCAAAAATAGTAACAAGGTTTAACTGTGTTGGTTGCAGTAATATCTGTTTCGACACTATATTTTGTATTCGATCTTGGTAAACCGGGACCATTATATTGTGCTGGTGGTCTAGTTGATTTGACCCATGTATAACATGCAACTTGAGATCCTGGGAATACTCTCCCCCAAAATCTAGCATTATATGTTACATCGTTTTGATGATAGTTCATCCATCTTACTTTTGATGTATTAAACCAAATATGTCCTATTTGATCAGCACCCCAAGTTAATCCTGAATTCAATTCGCCAGTAGCACTGTTGTATGTTGCTGGATCTACACTATTAACGTAGTCAATATTTTCTCTAACTGCACCTAATAATTTACTCTGCATTGGATCCATATAATCTAAATTAATTAATGTATCATTTGTTTCTGCACTGTAAACCTGTGAGTTTTGTATTCTATTGATATCTACTATAGGAGAAGACTGTCTATAAATTTCCCAGTCTTTAGCAGTACCTGAGTTTTGGAATAGTGTAATTTGTCCTTCTAAATCACCGACACTTAAGTTTGGTGTACCAACAATAACTTGATTGTTTGTAAAGTCTAATGCAGTTCCATACTCTGGTTCAAAGCCATAGTTTTGCTCTTGGCTGTTTATGCTTTGTGCATATGTAAACTTGCCTGGATCAGCAATTGATCCATTGTAGTTTGCAAGATAATCATACATATAAACTGCGCCTGCATTAGCCCAGGTATCTAACCAACGTGTTGCGTTGTTATCAAAAATTGTATCATTGTCTAAGTTTTCATCATCAGTAAAATCAAATGTAGTTGCTAAGTATCTAGTTGATACAGGAGCAGAAATTACTACTGAACCATGTTCATTAAATTTAATTGTATTACCAAATAATGTTCTACTGTCATTGTGAGGTGCATGAATAAGTTGTGTCTGCTGGTATATTTCTAATCCTAATTCAGCAAATGCATCTGTACTTGGTGCTTGTATTATTAATTTTTCATTGACAAGTGACAAACTCTGATCTATTATAGAGATAATTAATTTACCGTCAGTAGTCGCACTTGATGTTATATTTGTAATACCATATTGATTAATCAAGTTTGATGCTGTACTTGCATTTGCTCCTGAAGGTAACTCTACTAGATACCCATTGATGAGTAATTTAGTGTCAGTAGTTAGATTAGTAACACCAGTACCCATTACTGTACCATATTTGCCACCGCTATTTGTGTATCTATAAACTGTCCCGTCTGTTTGTTTTTCTCCGGCGATTCTTATTTCGCCCGGGGCGCCAATTAATAGTTCATTACCGTATGTGCCCATATCAGATGCGTAGCCCATAAAGACGCCTACTCTGTCATCTGCTTCAGGTACTATTGTTTGTACCCATTGAATATTACGAGAACTAATATTAATTATATCTCCTGCTCTGATGTCTCCAAAGTATCTAAAGTCTGATGTTCCTCCACCAACTGCATAGTTGTTGTCATCAACAATTGTTCCGTTAACTTCAACTAGCAATGGTTCAGTTTGTGGGAAGATACTAAATGTAACAGTAGGTTCATCTGTGAGTGTTATTACTGTACTAGTTGATCTACTCTCTTTAAGTGAGAATGTTTGTGCACCAACGTACTGCATGTAGTAAACTTGATTAGGTGTAATGCCACTGTCACCATATGATCCGCCTTCGTTAAACACGACAGGTGTATTTGTATATGTTGCATCTATAGCAGTACCTGTAAATGTAATTACGTTTGATGCCACCGCAGTTGCACTTCTACTTGAGAATAGTGTAGTCCATGCTAATGGATACTGTTGCGGTTGATTAGGTATCGCAGTATATTGTGATTCTATATTTTGTACTAAACGTGAGAACGAATAGTTTGTTCCCCAATTTGTTTTTGTTGTCGGAGATGCTGTGTTAGGCGCGCCAATCGATATACAATCTGCTTCGTCATCACAACTTACAGAGAAACCAAAGTTATCTCCTGCAGATGCATTGACTGGGGCGAGAGTGCCATCGATATCACTTAACGCCTCATATGAAATTTGTGTTGCTGTACCGGTACCGGTACCTAATAAAGTACCTGCAATAGTTTTAAAAACAATACCTACTTTGTTTTCTACTGCACCAATTGCTGTAAAGTCTGTTGTGCCGACCGATGTAATTATATATGTTTGTTCACCATTAAAATATCCTGCAGTTAAAGGTATATGTTGTCTTCCATATACTTGTACTGAGTTATTACTAGGATTACCTGCAAAGATAAAGTTTTCATCATCACTAATTGCAAGACTTGTACCTGAACTAAACGATGATGTAAATGTTTGTAATAATGTAATATCATCTGAAAGTACAGAGTTGTTTAAACTATAAATTCTAAGTGTTGACGTAGTTGGTGTAGTCTCCGGCTCACTAATAACAAATAGATTGTTAGAGTATGCAATTGCTTTACCGAATGATGTTCCGCCTGTTAAACGACTGTCAACGTCTTCATCGAAATTATTCGTTACAGGATTTAAACCATAACGATAAACTTTACCTGCGGCTGAGTCCCCTATTAAATAACCCATTCTTGGAGTATAGGCTAAAGCACTACCGAACTCTTTTCCATCGGTACGATTTAAATTGTTCGTTAAACTATAATTAATTGACTTACGATATACTCCCCAATTACCATCAGATGCTTCGTCTACCCAAACAGTATTTTTTGTAAATTCTGATTCAAGTAAATCTAAGTCTGCAATGTCTCCTGGTTTCCCTACACGTTGATCAACAAATGTTAATCCTATTCCAGATGAATTAATCGGAAACGTTGTTGATGAAGATGACAAGTCTAATGTTAAATTAACTATAATTTGATTGTTATTAGGAACGTTAGTTACAAGATAATACCCATTAACGTTTGGTGCTACTTCTATAAATGCTACTGGGTCTAATACTGACAAGCCATGTCTTTGTCTAAATGTAATTGTAGTTGTATTGTCGTTATTTGGTTGTACTTGTGAAACTTGTCCAACTGGTTTAATTGAATAAACTCTCCATTGTTCTTTGAAGTTAGCAATCCACATGTAATCTCTTACATAAAATTGATTAAGAGAAATGCGCCTACCATTAATATTAGTTGCTCTATTTGATAATGATCTAAAATCATAGGCTGCCATTTTAACATCATTATAGTTTACAAAACCTGCAGGAGGGTAAAGACTTAATGGATCTTCACTTTGTAATGTAGATAAGATATTAGGACCGTCTATCGGTCTTGCATAGTTAAATAAATTGTGTACTGATACTTCTTGCTGAGATCCTATTGTCGGTGTCCCTTCAGTCAAAGATACAATTCCAGGATTACCTGTTAGTTTTGCTTGATCTAAGTTAAATTCAACAAAGTTATTGTTTAATGTACCACCGAACTGTCCAGATAGAATAGCCCAGTTTTCATAAACATCATAATCAATTCCGCCTGTCGGTAATTGAGTTCCTTTAAATGCAGATACTGCATTCATTGTACCTTTAGTTTCAATTAAATTTTTGTAAACATTTACTTGTGTAATATCTGATAAATTTACACTTGCCAAATAATCTCTAGGTCTAAAGCCTATTAAAGAGAATGACAATTGATCTGCATCATTTTCTAAGTTTGCTTTTGTACTATTATAATATAATGTACTTTCATAAGAACGTGTTGCAGAGTTGGGTAATAAGCCTTTTTGTATATCATTGTAATCTGTTTCTACCCAATCAAGTTCTACAAATGTTGCACTCGGTTCAATTGTTTTACTAGCAACAAAGAATTTGTTTTTGTATTTGACAATTTCCCCTTTTGCATATTTAAATGCAACTTGCCATTCTTTAACGTTGTCTTGGTTAAGAATAAATCCAGATGCATTAACTGTTCCGTTCCATTCAGCAGTTTTAGTACCTCGTAAATAAATTCTATTTTGTCTTAAGCCTGTAATTAAATTATAAATGACATCATTAAAAACAGTATTATTATCGAATACAATACCATGTTCGATACTGCTCATATTAAATTGACCATATCCCATAGTATCACCAACATTCAAAGTTTTTACTTGGAACTTAGTGTCTAATCTTTCTATTGCTAAATCTTTAGTAGCAATAGGATATAAGTTTTGATTTAATAAAAAGTTATCTTGTTCTACGGTTAGTGGTTGAACAATGTCACTGTCTTTTTCAACTTTTAAATTTTGTGCTGACGGGTTAACTGTTATTAGTGAGCCTTTTTCCCAGTTAAACTGTGTCCAATAGAGATACTCTCGGATCATTGTAGTCCAATTTATTTCTGCTCCATTTTCAATCAGATCAAACTTCATGCCTTTGCGTTCTAGCCATGAACCGTAACTTGCTAAAAATTGTGAAAGGGCTTGATACGTATAAAATTGTGTACCGTATGGGACAATCGTTTCGTCTTGTGCAGTCTGTGTATAATCATTTGCAATTTGAACTTCATATTCATCTACTTCAACTTTACGTTTGTTTCCGTTATTAATAGGAGTATCAATTGTAAAGTACGCCTGGTCTTGTGAATTACCAAATACTTTCCAACCATTTTGTACAATCTGAATTACAACACTTGAAAATTTTATTTGATCATTGGGTTGATTATCATGTAACAATACAGAATAACTTTCATCTGGTATTAACAACGATGAGTTATCTGAGTTGGGTGTTGCTTTTTCAACAAAGAATTTTAATAGTGTCTTGTCACTAAAGCCAGCAAGTCTATAAATTAAACGAACATCTAAGTTATCTAATGTAGTTGCGATGTCTACTGTTGCATCGACACCTTGTTGTTTTTCATAATCAACAACCCAGTTTATATAACTTGTTTTTGCAGTGCCATTGCCATATATTTCAATATCACTAATGTTTAAATGGCTTCGATCATTTACTAGATATTGATTAAATTCTGTGTTAAACTTATAAGTGTCTAAGTCTGCACCTAAGTTAAAGAACTGAGACGGTTTAGTTAACGCAAATATTCGCATTAAATCAAATGGATAAGATGAACTTCTTCTGTAAGAGAATTCTGCCGGAGCATCATCTCCTACTTTCCAATCACGTTGTAGTGTATTAGAATCATATGCACCTATTATTGAATCAAAAGGAGAACGCAAGTCTCCATGTTCGTCTACTGGAATAATTTTGCTTAAGCCAGGACGTTTTAATTCATCAACAGTAATACTTGTCGTTCCACCTGTGTTGTAAATAATACCTGCTTCAATATCTCCCCACATAATACCGTTTTCACTTGTATAGGGAGCAGGACCATAACGACTAGTCCACCAACTTGGTATTTCGGTGAACCCTAACATTTCCCAAGGTGTTATATTTGGTTGAGATGTTCCATAGAAGTATTCGTATATACCTCTCCAATACCCTTGATCTATTAGTTTGTTGTCTAGTTTATTTCCTGATTGAAAATAGTTCCAACTAAACTGATTACCTTTTGTATATCCTGTTTGCGTTTTATAATCAATTCTGTTTTGTCCAGCCCAGTTTAAAAACTGCGTACTATAAATTTTTAAATAGTCTTCTGTTGTATATGTTGACTTTCTAAAGAATCCAGGTAACACTTCATAACGTTCAATAGGAACAAGTGTACTTAATTTAATATTGTTATAGATTCTAGTTTCAAATTCTAATAATGCTTGATCTCTAAAATCAGTAAGTCCTGTTGCAGGAGTATAGTCTAGTGTATACAAAGATGTATATGACCCATCGTGTCCTCTCAACATATATGTAGGCGTTTGATAGTTTGGATCTAATACGATTTCAGGTTTCCATTTAGGATACATGCCCAACTTAGTTGGAGTATTAGGTACAAAGTTACCATATGTTTGATTATATTCTTTGATAGTAACAACGTCGCCGGCTTCTAAATCTTTAGTTACTGTCAATGAAGGCGCAGTTGTTGAAACAATATAATCTACATCTCTAATCAACTGAGATGACGTAGTAACACCTGAAGTTGTTCTTGTGAGATAAACTAAAACTCCTTTATAATTTGCTTTAGTAAAGTCATACGTTTGGGCTAGAGGGTAAATAGACTCTTGCAATGCGTTTGCAAACGTATATGTATTTGTTTTATAAGGTGCTTGTGATGGCAACATATCTGACCAAAAGAAAGAATCTTGTTCAGACTTTGCTGATACTATTTGTTCTAGTGCTGTATCTAAAATATAATTAGGTTCAAATCTTCGTTCCCATTCAATATCATTTACAGTTTTTACAAGTTGTTGTTTGTATTGAATGTATTGATTAGAATTATATTGTAATGCATTGAATAAATTATGCTCTGACTTACGTAAGAACACACTAGGCAATACTAATGATGCAGAGTTTTGAATAATCTTTGTACCGTAAGGAACTAAGTTACCTAAATCTCTTAAATTATTTGATCCAAAAATTGTACCTTTTGAGTTTGGATTGTTAATAAAGATGTCTTGGTATTGTGATCTAATATCACCTATATCTGCAATTTCTAAATCTGTATTAAAAGGATTGTTGCTTAAATTAATGGGTATGCTATAATAAGCAGAATCAGATACCTGATTGCTTAGTATTAAAATTTGTACAGGTGTATCTACTGTCGGAGCAGTATTTAATGTAATCTTTGTTGTCTTGTCAGTTTCAGTAATTGTATATGTAGATTCTAATTGATATATATTGTTCACATATACTTGCACCCTTGGCCATGAATCATTTGCTTCAGGTATTACAGCAACATCACACGTGAATGAGGCTACGGACCCTTTACTATATTCTAATTCAAATATTTGATATTGAACTGAGGGGGCAATTGCTGTTTGCCAACCTAACTCACGTGTTTTGTCAATGCGTGTAGAATAATTATACACATAACCTGTATTGACTTTTTCAGTTACTGGTGTTGACCCAGTAACATACGAGAACGAGTCAACATTAAGAGAGCAATCAAAACTAATATCGCCTACGTTGTCTACTGCTGAGTAACGTAAGGGGAAACCAAGTATAGCATCATTGATGCCAGTACCTCTGCCATAAGCAAATAGTTTGTTACCTAAAAATGATGTACCTTGATAAACTGTTGCATCACCAAATGACACTCCATCTTTGTCAAAGATATCGAATTGTGGTGCTTGATTAACTGTTAGTTTTTGTTGTGCTTCTTCCCACGTTGTTCCATCAAACCAAAAAGTAGAGCCTTGATAATTGTATCCTCTAAGTGCTACGGTTTGATCGTCTGGTAAACACGGTGAATCTTCTGCTTCAGTTAAAGTTATGATTGGAGTAGATCCAAATGTAATTGTTGAAAAGCCAACAACATAAATTTTATTTCTAACTTCTAAATTTGTATCTGCTGTAAAGACAACTCTTGCACCAGAGAACAGTTCATAATTGTTTACTGTTGTGTCACTACCTACGATTGATACATTTGCTTGTCCAACTATAGTAGATGATGCAAACTCAACTGTTAAAACAGTGTTGGTTCCAACTACTTCAATATTTGTAATTTGTGTATTGTTTGGTAATGCAAAGTTAGAGTCTGTTACATACATATTAACATCAAATGATGTATAAATGTTTGCTGTAGGAATAGTAATCGTTGTACTTGTTCCTGTTGCGCCTGCAATTGTAGCAGTATAACTTGTATATGTTTCTATGTCAGGGTAATATTGCTGTTTGTTTGCAACTTGATCAAATGCATTTGTCGTTCTTGTATCTATAAAGTCTACAGGAGCCTTTGCAATTGTACCTGCATCAAATAATTTTAAGTTTGGATAAAACTCAATAATCGGTCGTTTTGCTTTCGCAGACCCTGTTGCATAAGTTGTAACAATTGAAGGGTCGTTATTGTAATCGGCGGTTGCATTAATAACATCTATATGAAACCATCTATTAGAACGTGACCATGCATTTCTGTTAATAGAATTTCTACCAACTGTAATATAATCTTGGTCAATAGGAATAAACAATTCTGTATCAAAGTTACCAATTGAATACGGCAGTGAATCATAAGGAATATAATTTGTTCCTGTAAAATCTTCGGGTACTGATAAGTCTGTTGTAGGAATCAAGTTAATAGATTCACCTACCCCTTGAACATAATACTCACCAGTCAAATAACTTGAAGGTATAATGTCTCCATCAAATTGCACTTTTAATCCGTTTGTAAAAACTACGCCATTAGTAGATGTAAATGCTTTTTGTCCTATTATATCTGTGTCAACATTTAAGGTGTTTGTTAAATTACTTTCAATTAATTTAATAACACCCACTTTATTTGCATTTGTACCGTCTTGGTAGTATAATGTATCTAATAATGCTGAAAGATAAGGTACTCTTGTAATCTCACCTGCTAATGATCTGTAAAAGTCTAAGCCGATGTATTCTGTACCAAATTGAACAGTAATTTTTTCTTCGGTTGGTATTACACCAGCGGGTATCAAACGAATTGTCGGATCTGATGAATCTCCTACATATGTAATTGTATAAAAGTTTTCACTAACATTTGTGTAAAAGCCTTCTTCCCATAAACCTTCATTGATGTTTGCAACCATTGAGCCTGTTTCAGCAACTAATGATAACGTTGGGCCGTTTAATGTTAATGAAATTGTAAATGACGTTGAATCAATTATGTCTTTTACATAATAAATTGTGTCAACATCTAAACCACCGATCAACGGATCATTTTCAGGTACTGCTGTAAATGTAACAGTTTGATTTGCAACTAAGTCTGTTGTTGTTCCAGATGACAACCTAAGTTGTGAGGTTGTTGTTTCGTCAATTGATAAAGTTACAGGAGCAACAATTTCAGGAGATGTCAAATTAACATCATAGTTTGCGCCATTCTCATCAAAGAAAGATTGTATGAATCCTATTTCATTTGGTTCTTCTGTTTGATAGAACATAACAGTAAGACCTTCTAATGAAGTAACACCGTCAATATTTCCTACTTGACTGACTGTTAATCCGTTGACTTCTGAAAATAGTTTAGTACTTACAACACCGACTGTGTTTTCTCCAGGGAATAAAAAGTCATTTTGTGCTTCTCTATTAGGAACAGTAAATGTTACATAACCTGTAGTTGCACCGTTGTTATTAACACCCAAAATTTCTCTTGTGTTTTGTGCTCCGTCTAAGCCTGTTACTCCAGGCACTCCCTGTATCCAAAACTGAGTTTCTTGGTTTACTGCAAACCTGTATGAACCACCACGCAACAATGTTAGTGTAGGATTAAGAGAACCGGAAGCGGCACCTAATGCTTTAATACTGTATGCGTTTGATGTGTCAGTAACAATGTAATCAGATTCTGAAAACACAGTAGCACTAGCAACTGTGACTGCCGGGGGACCGTCTGGTATCCAAAAATACTGATTAAAATTAATTAACTTATCTAAGTCTGTAAATGAATCCCATGAATAAAATTGACTGTTAAACAAACGAGAATTATCTAGTGTCACACCACCTTTAAGTTGTAATGCATCGATAAGTTCTGGGTATGTTAAGAAGTCTTTAGCAGTAGATTGATTTTCGTTTAAAAATGCAGTACCTGGTGCTAGTTGATAATCTGTTCTTGTTTTGTTAGGTTCAGTTACATAGTAATCTTTTGCGTTGACTCCGTAACCAAACTTAGTTCCAACATAACCTTGCAACGTTTCTGTTTTTGGTTCATTGACTAACTGATCTAGTGTTGCACCTAAAAACTGTGCATTGGTAGAGGTTTTAAATATCTCAGGTAAAAACTCTAATGTTCTGATCTTTGCCATATATTTACAACCTTATGACTGCATTGTTGCAGGAGTTAGTGCAGGTACGATTACAATATCTTCTGTAGTAGCCGCGTTTACAAATATTTCGTATGGTCTACATTTAATTTCATATAAATCACCGAATAATTTTTCCGGATCATCTGAAACAAGTATAACCGAACTTACTAGTTCTCCTATTTGTTCATGTAGATACGCACTTAATTCTGAAAAGAAGAAAGTATCGCCAAAGTTCCAATTGTTAATATCAAAATAACTATCCATTGCCGCTAATACAGAACTTCTGATTTCACTATTAGATGCATTTGTTGATTGTGATTTTACCACTTTAATAGTTGCCCTTAATGATTGATCTGCTTTGGGTCCAAACAATGGTTTGAACGTAACACTATTTAATATGACTGAATCTGACAACATTTTATAATCTTGTACTAAAGGATATATAGTATTCAATTCATTTAACGTTGGTTGCTCAGGCTTTTTAACAGTGTTTGTTGTATCTTTAATATAATTATTAAATGCTGTATAGTATGATTGTGTTACTACATAAAGATCAACAATGTTTGTTGTTGCTGGATCAATACGTGTTGTGTTATTGGCATTGTGTCTATATTGATAGTCTAATCCTTGTCTTCCTGACTTAATAGAATAATCTAATTGTTCAGTCATAATATAATTAGGAGTTGTTATAGTAGGATCTTGTATTGACTTATAGAATTTATTATCAGTGTATGCATAAAATAATTGTCCTTCAGGGAATTCATACTTGACAATTTCAATTTGATTTTTAGTTCCATAAGTATAAACAATATCTGTACTTGGTACAATTAATTGTCTTGTTAAGTTTACTGGATCAGTAATTGTTCTAAAGAATACATATACACCTATATTTGCGCCGTTGTTTATGTAACCAGTAATGTCATTAAAGAAGTCTGGGTCTAATATTAATTGACCATTGTTGACATCAGTCGCGGCGACTTCAACTTGGAAGTCGTTTACATAACCATCTGACTCAACAGTTTGTCCTAAAATATTAACTTTAGTATCTTCGCCTAATGCAGTTGCTGTATTGAATACTGTATTAATACCTAATACATTAATAAAGTCTTGTATGATCTTACCTGTGAACGGATCATATACCAATTCATCTTTACTGAAAGTAAATCTTGTATCAGCAACACTACCAAAGTAGTATGTTAACGATCTATAAGTTATTGTATAACGATTGTTTCCTAAACTAGTAAATTTAACAAAGTAATTTGCATTTGATGCAGACCCTATTGACCAACGTTCTTGGTTGAGCAATAGTGAATTGTTAAAGATTAAAGTAAAATCTTGTTGTAATTCAATTTTAAGAATTGCTTCTTGTATGACAGCACTTGATAACGAATTATCAAAAACCGGAATAAGTTCTGTAAGTATTATACCGTCAGGTAGATAACCATTTACTGTTACTGGACCTTGACCGTTTGCGAATGTTCCTTCACCATTATTATTACCATCGCCAACAACATTTAATATTGTTGACCATATATAATTTTTTTCTCCGCCAGTAGGTACTCCTGCGACTAAACGATTGTTTGCATCAAAATAAAATCCAACTGGTGCATCAAATTTTAATAATGCTCCTTTAGTTGCATATTTTGCATTAGTCGTTGTAAATGTTCCTATAGGTTGAGGTCTTTCAATTGTTCCATCAAGTGAGTAAAAATATCCTGTTTCACTTGTTGTATCGACTGAACTTGTTTTCCAATATAAAGTATTTCCTCCGTTTGTGCCTGGATAAGCATAACGAGTATAATTTTGAATGTAATATTGATTAGCACGATTTAGTGCAAGTACAGAGGCTAAGTCATCTGTAAAGAACTGAATAATATCTGATGTATTGTTTACTTGTAACGTTAGAAACCCATCAGTGTCGTTTTGATATAATGCTCCGTCGTCACCAAATGAATTTGTACTTGAGTATTTTCCTGTAGGGTCTAATAAATCTAAATTTTTAGATACGCCGATTGAACTTCTATTAATTGCTTTTGACTTAATAATAGAGTTATACAAAGTGTAGGGGAAGTTTGTATAATCTTCTCCGTTCACCATTCGATTTTGTGTATAGTATCTTGTTGGCGCTCTTTGTTTAATCTGTGTTAATGATTCTCTTGCCTGTGCATTTGTTACTGCAACAGGTAATGAAAAGTTTATAGCCAATGTTTGACTACTGCCTACTCTGTCAACATATGTGATAGAAACACTTACTCCATTCATTTCAGAAGGATCAATAGTATATGTTAATGCATTGCTTGATCTTACATATGCTCTAAAGTTGCCTACGGGCATCTCTGAGAATACACCGTCACCGAATACATATGTGACTTGATCGTTTACACGTGAATTTACAGAAAATATTTTCTTATCACTTGACTCTGTTTGCAGATAAGCATCAGCATAAACGTTTTCTACTTGTGACCATGCACCTAAGGTGTTATCTGCACTTAATTGATACAACCAAGTATCAGTTTCATTGACACCTGCAACATCAACGTTAATTGTTTGATTTGAAATTTGTTGTTGGAAATTAAAGTTAAATGGAGTTAGTGATCCTTGTTTAAACAAAAACATAAATCCCGTATTCGGACTACCAAAACCTAACTTGTCATTTCTGTATAACATATTAATTTTATTAGTTGGCGCCGGGGGAATCTCATAGACATAATTTTCATCTAATGATGTTGCACTTACTAATTCAAAATTCATACCTTTACCGTCTACTTGTGAAGTAAAAGGCACAATAGGCATTGTATCATTTGTTAGTCTTATTCCATATTCACTTGTTCTGACACCTAAAATGTCAGCACTATTACCTGGTCGTCCTATCTTTTGTGAGTCGACCATAGCCGCATTAAATATTGAATTCATCTGATCTAACCAATTACTGTTAGATGGATCATTCCAACTGATTGGAGTATTGCTTAAATTCACTCCGTTTGCATCTCTGACGTTTTCAGTCGTCCTAACTGATGATACTTTTAAGTATCCAGATGCACATGAATTTCTTTTAGGAGTGTAGCCAACTAAGTCTGCTAATTTTACTACAGAGTCTCTACGTTCGGCCGTGTCGATGAAATTTTCACGTGTGTTTAAATCGTTTCTAAAGGCAAGACCTTGACCCATAAAAGCCATGACATCAAGTAGAGCAATGAACTCTGAACTTTCGATATAATCATTGTAAGTTTCAGGATAATAAACTTTAAGATAGTCAATAAAACTTTTTCTTAGAGTTTCATAATCATATGATCGAAAGTCTGCCTCACGAAAGGTTTCGTAGATTGCTTTCCAATCATTTACTCCAAAGAGTCCTGATTGCCTTGAACTTGTAGCCATAGTTTTTCCCTGTTTCAAGTATTTATCTTTATGGAAAAACCGACTTTTTTTATGCTACTGTGGCAATATTTGTTAGAGAATCAAAGAATAATGCTATGTCTCCAGCATTATTGTATGGAGTAATTGATAGTTGAACTTCTATTAAAATACCATTTTCTCTAGGATATGCTTGTATTGTATTGATAGTAAGACGTGGGTCTAGCCCAGCAACTCGTCTGACTTCATTTTGTATCTCAGTCTGAACATCACTTGTGTTGGGGTCAAAAACAAAGTCCCATAATGTAGTTCCATAATTAGGTTGGCCGACTTTTTCACCTCGTCTGATATTAAGTGCATTAACTAAATCTTGTATAACAAGTTGTTCATCTGTTAATCTAAACTTTTTACCAAAAACAATAGGATTTGTGATACCGTTTGCTTGCCCATCAACAGCAGGTATAGGATTGACAGTACGAGGTTTGTCTGCGTTAATTGTTGAAAATCCTACATAAGTTGCCATATTACTATTTATACCCTATTATTTTAACTTCCAAGTAGTACCATCATAGTACCATTTTAAACCACCGCCGCCTGTGCCGGCACCAGTGACGTAATTCTCATTGATATTAATGACTCCACCTACACCACCACCGCCGGCTGTTTGATCTCCTGCGCCGACATTATCTGCTGATCCGTCTGATGTTAATGGACCGTCTCCGATATCTTCGCCTTCGACACTTTCGACTGTGTTTTCTGGAAGAGCCGGATATCCTGTTATAACAGGTGTATAGTCGGTTGTGTAGGGCTCGTTTAAATACTGAGTTTTATTTGTATCAACAAATGTTTCTACAATAGTTGCAAATATGGTTGAGTATGTTGTGTCAGAATAATTAGCATAGTTCAAAGTTTGCACACCTTCCTCAATTAAGTTTTGGAAGTAGTCATCGTTCCATTGCGGCTGGCCCGGAGTATCGTTTGGATCTGCAAATGAGTCTCCAACAGTTCCAGCATTAGCCGCAGACTGCAATACCCCTTCAATGTCACTAAATGGATTTGTATTCGGTTCTACCACACTATCCGTTGAGATACTACTAAACAATCCTTCTGCGGCATCGATTTTGGCTACTAAGGTTGCATATGTAGGTGATGCCGCGGCCGCTTCATATGCCGCTAGAGCATTATCAATTCTCTGATCGCCTGCAGGGAATTTTGTTTGTGCTTCAAACAGCGCCGCTTGTTTCTTAGCAATTCCTTTAGATAAAACACTTAATGTTTGTATATCTTTTGATAATTCTTTTTTCAATCCTAATAGACTGCTAGCCGCACTCAAAGCGCCTTGAGGTATTTCTCCTAACAAGTTCGGTCTAGGCACAATCGGATCTCCTAATACCCCATCGATAAGAGTTGTAATCTTAGATCGATCATATGTATTAACTGCTACTACCGGTAGTTTAATAGTAGACCCGCCACCTGCACTTAAAGATGACAATGCAGATTGTAGTGCGGCTGATGCTCCTGGACTTAATGCATTATTCAGAGGGCCTGTAACACTACCTATTAATTGATCAGTCATTGAGTTAAATGTATCTTTGACATTTCCTAAACCACTGCTATTATCGTATACTAGTCCGCCGGCATCGATGCCTTCGTATGCCTGTTTGCCTAGATCAGATAAAGTTGCAGTAACACCGCCTAACCCATCTGCTATTGGATTAACTGCACGTTCGCCAGTAATAGCATCTACTGCGTTGTTTACAACTGCTCCTGCTAGTTTTTGCCCACCGGGTAATTGACTTACTCCTGATGCTATAGTTGTTGCTATTTTTGAAGATTGTCCTTGCTGTACTTGTCGTGCCGCGGCGCCTAATGTTCCTTGTGCTGTTAAAGTTTCTGGTGCAACGCCAGACGCACTTAAGGCAGTTATAGATTCGTTGATAGCGGCTTTGGCTGCGGCATCACTACCAGCGGCGATAGCGGCAACGGCGCCTACTTGGTTTGTCACTACACCTGTAATTCCGTCAGTCTCATTAGTTACACCATAGACTGTTTGTTCAATGAAAGGAACTGTTCCATCACCCAACGCCGTTGCAAGACTTGGATCGATTGAACTTGAAAGTGCTAAATCTAATCCTTTTACACCAGCACTTGCCGCACTAACTCCGGCTGCGGCTGCGCCTGCAGTTGCTACTAAATCAACTGGAACGTTTGCAGGTAAAACAGGGAATGAATTTATAATAGATTTAAATGATGATGCCGCGGCGCCAATGTTTAAATCAGAGCCAACGCCCGGTAAGTCAAGACCACTGCTATTAAGTGTATCTAGTGCTGACATAATACCGCCTGTGCCGCCTGACAAACTAGATGCTATCATGGCGCCGGCGCCTCCCTTCATTTTTTGTAGTACGTCTGCTTTAGATCCAGTAACATTACCTAAATTGTATGTACCGGATTGGTTTACTTGATTAATTAGACTACCTACATCTTTTGCATTATCATATAGATTTCCTTTATCTGCTTTTGGTGATGCCGTGCCTTGTACGATTGCTCCAATACCGCCTGATGATTCTTTTCCTGATATTGCTCCTATTTCTTGTAAAGCCTTTTGTCCCTTTTGTAATACTTGCACTGTAGATTTTGCTTGGGCTCCTGATGAGTATACATATTGTTCTAATGAGTTAACACCATCTTTTCCAGTAAATGCGGCTGTTGGCATAACTGCCGCTAATTTATCAGGGCTAATAAAACTGTCTTCTGTTTCACTTCCTATATTACCTGAGTTAAAACCAATTAAAGTATTAACCATAGTATCTGCACCGGGTTTAAGAATACCACCTTGAGCCATTTGTGATGCTGTTTGTCCGAATAAACCTATGACTGCTGTTGATGCACTTGTTGGATTTTTTCCGCTGAGTCCTGTAATTGCGGCAACTGGTCCAGAAGATGTTGTAAGGGGGCCATTTGATATAACGCCAATGCCGAAATCATTGGCTGTATCGTTTGCTATAGAACCTAACATTTGTGCCGTAGCATTTTTGTCTAGTGAATCACTAATCCCATCTATTTCACTAATCGTTGCGGCTAATGTAGGACTGGGTATTGATGCTGATCCTCCCAAGTCCCCTGCTAACTCTGAGTTTAGTTGTTCTACACTAGCCGGTGGTTCTGCTGGAAGTGAACCTTCGGCTGTTGGATCTACTTGTACATCTGCACCTTGATTAGCATTCATCCACGGCATGTGTGCAGGAGCACGTGAAGTAATACTTGGAAGTTTAGCAAGTGCGGCAGCCCATCCTTTTGTGTCATCAAATAAAGTATCTGGATGCATAATAACTTCTATTGGTTCAACTTCATCTGGTGATAAACTTGCCGCACCATCATTTAAATGTATTTTTGCGGCTTCATTGAATATGTCTGCATCAGATTTTATTCCCACTTGTCCGGATGCAGCCAATGCAACAGCCGAATCTGCTTTAAATTTTAAGTTCTTTAGTGAGTAAAGACTATAATCTTCCCCTACTCTTTGTTTAAATTGTTTGTCTGCATTCAAGTAAGTGTCTTCAGATGAGTTTATGTTTACATTTTTTGCACTTAAGTTAAGTGTTTCATCTGCATGTAAATTAAGATCACCTTGAGTACGCAAGTTAATAGAGTTTGTACTAAAGACATCAACTGTACCTTCTTTGCCTAACTCAATATACGATTGCCCATTTGAATGTAAAATAGATAACACTTGTCCGTCATCACTCATTAATATTTGATGACCTAATGCTGTACGTAATCTGATTAACTGATCTCTACCAATAATGTCCCCGTCATCCATAACAAGTGAGTGACCGCCTCGTCTTGTTACTACCCTAAAGTCTTGAGGATCATCTCCTAATTTACCTGCAATGTCTTCATCTGTTGCACCGCCTATATAAACAGGACGACCCGGAGTACTTACACCCCAACCTACTCTACTTGATGCTTCTCTTGTTGCACTTGAGCCTATAGGACCTCTGTATTTGTCTCTGAGAACACCTTGTTGTTGCATAATAGATGCAGTATAACTATGAATTGGTTTTGCATCTTTTAAATAATTAACACTATCTGCAATATCTTTGTTATTTGTGTTAATATTAGTAGTAGGCAATCTTGTGGCGCCGCCATATGATGCGGCTTCATTCCCGTTAAGAGTTACGTTGTCTGATGCTCCTATCGCAGGAATCATTGACAATGTTTCTGGTTTAGGTATAGTACCTATATAAAATCCATAATTAGGATCGCCATTAACAAATATACAAATAACTTGTGTTTCTTTATCAGGTGGTGCATTCCATTGTCCATATGAACTAGGGTTTTGAGTATATGCGCCATACTCTCCTACTTCAGAAGGGCCTAAGGGTGCTGTTTGTCCTGCAAATGTTGCAAGTTTTCCTACCCATATCCAATTATTAGAATTATATGCATCTTTGTCAAGGTTTTCGGAAGGATAAACTGCAATTCTCCCTTGGTGTGTAGGATCGACAGTACTCATTACTGTACAAATAATAGGTACTTGAATTACAGAAGCAACTCCCGCGCCGGGTTGATTCTTTTTTAATTTACCTCTAGGTTTAAAAACATCAATAGCCATTATGTCTCACCTGTTCCTTCATTGTCTTCTTCTTCGCCTTCTTCTGCGGCGCCTGCTTCATCTCCTGATGTTTCTATAGGATCAGGATCTGCGAATGTGTTAATTGCACAAGACAAATCCTGTGTAAATTTTCCTTCATTAAAAGTACTATCTATAGTTATGATTTTATAACTTACTCCTTTAATTGTATCTTCTAGCGCCGATGGATATCTAAAGAACAAAATAGATTCATTAAGATCCATTACACCTGTTTCGCCATTGTAATCTATTGCTTCTTTAAAGTCAATTTCAATAAAGACTTGACCGCCATTTGCGGTTACTCTAAATCCATCGTCTCCGTAAAATCTTTGATAAAGACTATCTGGACTGCCTCGATGTTCTTGTACTAGAAAATCAGGATCTCCCAATATTTTAATTTTTGCAGTAGCATAAGCATCAGGAGAATAAAGACTTGTTACATATTCATTCTGTGATGCTCTACCTCCACCGACAGCATTAAGTGTTGGCATAGATGTCTTTTTGTTTGTTGCGATTGGAGTTTGTGCGGCTCCACCAGAGCCTTTACCTTTTTCATCGGCTGGCGCTTCAGTATCATCTACAGTTTTAATGTTTAAATTTGCATTTCCTAATACTTCATTATAAAATAAGTTATCTAATTTCTGTGAGTATTCTAAAATTTCTCTGTTTTCTCCAGTCCACCAGTATTCATATCTTTTATGGGGACCATAATAATCCATTGATGGATTTGTAACACTCGTAGTAATAATAGGTGTTTCATATCTTTCTATTCTAAAAATAGTTTGGTATGCCCAATCAACTACGATACTATCCCATTTGGCTTTTTGTATAACCGGTGTTACTTTATACCAACCAACTTTTGTATCACTGCCTGGATCTTCCTGTGGTTGTTCTCCTGATGTTAAGTCAGGAGTGACTTGACTTTTATAAATGGCTTTTAATGCATCATACATATAACCACTGCCTTTAAGAACTTCATCAAAGATTTCTATAAATGTAGTGTCGCCATTAAATATTATTTTTCTATGTGCATCGTCTGGTACTGCTGTTGCGGCTTCAGCATCAGTTGCGGCGTCTATGTTTAATGCACCACCGTCTGGTCCACACCATTTGCTTTTGTCTGTATCAGTAGGCAAAATAAGTCTAGCATCTTTAATAGCATCTACGCCGTCTCCTATGTATTCTATAGCATAGACATTTGGAAATTCTGCTTCACCCTGATCAACTTTTTGCTTTTCTATGGCATTAAGTTGCGTAAATAAACCTACACCTGGTATGGGTGTGTCAGAATTCGGGTTACCTCCTTGCATGGCTTGATCAAATGTCTGACCAGAAATTGTTTTAGTTGAATCTATTCTACCTCTTTTTGTACCAAATGCTTTTCCAGGAGATAATGCTACACCTGATAATGCATATCTTGTTGCACCACCTTCGATTGAAAATTTAATACCTGTAATACTAATATCATAATATGTTTGAAAGATAGAGTTACCATTTGCATTTGGATCTAAGACATCTCCTTCAAAATCGAGGTCACCTCTTATTAAATCACCATTTGCATCATAACCTAAAAATCTAACACCTATAATAAAAAACTGTCTACTTGGATTTTCAACTTCCCCGTCACCTGAATATCCTGTTTCGTTGTAATATGATTGCAATTGATCACTTGCTCTTTTTAATTTTGTGTTAAAAGAAAATCCATATGGCTCTATGATATCAAACGAAACTGAATAAGTGTTAGTAGAAGATTGGGTGGCTGCGCCATTGATTGCTTGTTTTAGTTTAAAATTATCTATATAATAATCTAAATCAAAACCAGGCGCTCGTTGAGATGTCTCGTTATTAATTCCACCTGATTGTGCAATTAAATATGCGCCGCCCGTATTTTCTTCTCCGGTTGCTTCTGCTAATGCATTGATTGATCTTCTACCTGTCGCATTAAAGGCATCATATGCATCTGGAGTAATCATATACAAACTTAATTGATATGTATATGAGGATAATGCTCCGAGAGGGTTTTTTAGTCTTCTGCCAGGTGCGTCTGTTGGACTAGTCATTAAATGCTCAGTACTCTTTTAAGAGTAGCCATAGTAGGAACAAATATTTGTGCACCTGATTTAAAATTAAAATACGGATCAGGCCCTAACAGATTAGGGTTGCGAGATGCAAACACCCACCATAAACGTGAGTCGTTGTATAAGTCTTGTGCTAACATGTCAGGTCTAAATTCATATTGTGGTGTGATAGTAAAAGATGCATCAGACTGTAACCTAGGTATTGATGGATATGTATCCATGAAGCCTAAATATTTGCCATCAGTTATTTTTGTTCTATTATAAGGACTTGTTTTTGGATATATATTATTCGTAGCCATTACCAAATACCCGGTTTGTTATTTTGTGACCCACGCAACAACTTACCTGTTGCATACTCTTTGACACTAAAGTCATTACTAATTGTATTTCTACTAACAACAGGTACGCATGTAAGTGTTACTGTAATTTTTGTCGGCACATATGTAATTGCCTGATCTGCCGTATCTATAAATGTCGCCGGAGGTCTGTTTCCACCTGGTTCTAATTGCCCGCCTATTAAAGTAAGATTGGCTGTCGCAGATGCATCATCAGTATTTGTTGCTCTAATATAGTCAACATTATTAGGTAGATTATAAGAAAAGTTTGTAATAACAACAGGGTGATTATCTAATTGAAATGCTCCTAATCCAAAAAAGAATCCTAACGGAGGAGGAGTACCATTTGTTGGGTTTTCATCTTGTCCATAAAACATTTTAGTCATTGCTTTAAAGAAATGAATCGATGCTAATAAGTAATTTGCTTCAAAAGTATCTTGTGCTGTAAAGTCCGCAGTTACATTTACTTGCTCTACTGCACTGTTCATATATTGTTGAATTCTAAAATTTGTATGAGTTGGCAACACTCCGTCATAGTTTGCTACATAAGAAGTATTGATTGTGGGTGTATACGGAAAAACAACTCCATCTGTTTTTGCCAGTGGAGCCATGATACCCGGGAGGGCAGCCTTGTACAGGTAGTTAGCAGTTGGTGCTAACGACATACGAACTCTCCAATCTGCAAGTCTTACATCATTAAGTTGATTTTCCTGATCATTTGCGGCTTGGTCACTTGTTTCAGTCATGTATACTTTCTCCGAATATTTCCCAAGACTTACCTATTTGTATAAATAGTAGTCTTACATGATATATTTATCTATTACAAAAACCACTAAATTTTACCCGTTCGACTTGCATTTGGTTAGCAAGTCTTGTAGAATAGATATATCGACTCCATACTTGTCGAACTAATTAAACTAGAGGATTATTAATGCCAGCACCGCGAAAAACAACAAACTACCTTAATAACAAGGATATACTCAAAGAGATTCACAAAAGCAAAACATCTTATTGCTATTTTACTAAAAAAGACTATCATCAGTTTGATCTGATTACAGACCTCGATCTTGCTACTGAAGGACAAAGTGGTATAGAAAAAAGTCTAGTATGGGCAGTAAAACCTGAACAGATTCAACAAGCAAAAGAAAATAAAGCCGCTCGTTTATCAGCAGAGCAAGGGTTAACAGGTAAAAACAAAATTGACCCAGCAACTATTGAGACTGACGGTCTAATGTTTAGAGTTATGACTTGGGATCATATTCCTGTTGCTCAAAAGCAACCTAGAAAAGTTGTTAAGAAAAAGAAAGCGGCTGACATTATTGATTTTGAAGAAGATTTAAGTGCAAACCAAGATTTGTTTGCAGATATCGAAGACAAGAAAACTAAGAAAGAAGTACAAGACTTAGTTCACGTAAAAGTTAATTTCCCTCCCTTTCAGCACTTTCGTTTAGATGCTGAAACAATGTCTACTCACTTAGTTGGTAAGTCACATTGGAAGGGCGGTCTTAAGACAGGTAAGTTTACTGCAACAGATGGTAACCTTACAGATAAATTAGCACGTATGTATATTATGTTGTGTGAAAAGTATGCCATGAAGTTTAACTGGCGAGGATATACTTACAATGACGAAATGAGACAAAGTGCTATTCTTCAATTGACTTATGTAGGCTTAAGATTTAACGAAGCCAAGTCAGCAAATCCATTCGCATATTACACTGCGGCAATTACAAATAGTTTCTGTAGAGTTCTTAACTCTGAAAAACGTAACCAAAATATCAGAGACGATATTTTAGAAATGAATGGGCTAAATCCTTCATTCACTCGTCAGATGAAAGACTACAACGGTTTAGGTTACGAAAAGAAAACAGAAGCATACTCTGAATAAAACTTTCGGGCAAGCAAGGCATCCAAATGTCTTGCTTTTCCTACCTCTGTCATGTATAATTGATATTGAATACTGGGAAAACTAATTATGAGTAATCTTTTTAAGAAGGCAGCCGTATTTACAGATATACATTTCGGTTTAAAAAGCAATAGCATACAACATAACCGAGACTGTAGTGATTTTGTAGATTGGTTCATTGAGAAATCAAAAGAAGAAGGATGTGAAACGTGTTTGTTCTTAGGTGATTGGAATCATCATAGAGCAAGTATCAATATGCATACCTTACAATTCGGTCTCAATGCTTTAGAGAAACTAAACGATGCTTTTGAGAAAGTATATTTTATAACAGGTAACCACGATCTCTATTACAGAGACAAACGTGACATTCACTCAGTCGAATGGGCTAAACATCTTAAGAATGTAGTTATTGTCGATCACTTTATCGAAGAGGGTAATTGTGTTATTGCTCCTTGGTTGTGTGGTGATGATTACAAACTACTTAAAAAGAAAAAGGGCAAGTATTTGTTTGCTCATTTAGAGTTACCTCACTTTTATATGAATGCTATGATAGAAATGCCTGATCATGGTGAAACTAATGCCGATCATTTATCTCATTTTGAAAAAGTATTCTCTGGACATTTCCATAAACGACAAGCAAGAAAAAATATTTGGTATATGGGTAATGCTTTCCCGCACAACTACGCAGATGCAGGAGATGATGCTAGAGGCATGATGGTACTAGAATGGGATAAAGAACCTGAATTTCATTCATGGCCTGATCAACCTGTATATAGAGTATACAAACTAAGTGAAGTATTAGATAACCCAGAAGGGTTGTTAATTAAGAATGCTCATGTTAGAGTACACTTAGACATCGATATATCTTATGAAGAATCAAACTTTATAAGAGAACAATTGATACCAGAACATGAGTTAAGAGAAATGTCATTGATTCCTGTTAAGTCTGATGAACATGCACAAGACTTAGCACCAGGTGAAATATCATTTGAAAGTGTTGATTCAATTATTATCGAACAGATTAAAAACATAGAATCTGATTTCTATGACAAAGGTGTATTACTGGAGATTTATCAGTCTATATGATCAATTTAAAACATGTAACTCTCAGAAACTTTTTAAGTGTAGGGTCAGTTACACAAGCAATTGACTTGCAGAATGAGGAACTAACCCTCATCTTAGGTGATAACTTAGATTTAGGTGGAGACGGTGCTAGAAATGGTACTGGTAAAACTACTATTATACAAGCAATCAGTTATGCATTGTATGGTGTCCCGCTTAACAATATCAAACAGAATAATCTAATCAATAGAACAAACGGCAAAGGCATGATGGTCACATTAGACTTTGAAGCCAATGGTGTTGAGTATCGTATTGAACGTGGTCGTAAGCCTCATGGCATGAAGTTCTTTATCAACGGAACAGAAGAAGAAGACAACGAGGCACAGGGCGAAAATAAACAGACACAGTTATTAATTGAAGATTTGTTAGGCATGTCTTCTGTTATGTTTAGAAATATTGTTGCACTTAATACATATAGTCAACCTTTCTTAAGCATGACACAGGGACAACAACGTGATATCATAGAGCAATTGCTTGGAATAACATTGTTATCAGAGAAAGCAGAAAAAATTAAGATAACAATTAAGAACAACAAAGAAGAAATTCAACAAGAAGAATTCAAAGTCCAAGCAATAGAAGAAGCAAACAAACGAATAGTAGAACAAATAGATAGTCTTAAAAAGAGAGCAAGGCTGTGGGATAATAAGACAGCAGAAGATATCAACACATTAAAAAGTCAAATTACACGACTAGAAGAATTGGATATTGACGCCGAATTACTTGGACATAAACAACTTATCGTCTACAATGCTTTAGTTAAGGATCATGCAGATATCGACAAATTGATTACTAGAACTAATAATGATGTTGTCAGAGAAGCAAAGGCTGTTAGTAAATTTGAGCAAGAACTAGAGATATTAAAACAGAACAAATGTCACACTTGTGGACAAGACTTCCATGATGATACACATACAAAAGTGTTAGCAGACAAAGAAGAAAGTCTAGTAGAACATACCAATCACTTGACAGAACTAGCAGAGGTGCAAGTAGAATTAGAAGGTGAAAAGAATTCTTTGTTTGAAGTGGGAGAACGTCCTAACTTGTTTTATCAATCAGAAGCAGAGGCAATTGAACACAAAAACAAGATCAAAGACCTTAAGGGGCAAGTGTCTCGTAAAGAGGTTGACGAAAATCCTTATACAGATCAAATAGTTGAGATGGAAGAAAGTGCATTACAAGAAGCCAATTTTGACAAAATAAACGAGTTGTCACGTTTAGGTGACCATCAGAAGTTCTTATTAGACCTACTCACAAGCAAAGATTCATTTGTACGTAAAAAGATTATTGATCAAAACTTGTCTTATTTAAACTCACGGTTAACAAATTACTTAGACAAGATGGGTCTTCCTCATCAAGTTGTGTTCCAAAACGATTTAACTGTAGAAATTACAGAATTGGGAAGAGAACTAGACTTTGATAACTTATCTAGGGGAGAACGTAACAGATTGATATTAGGACTGTCGTTTGCATTCAGAGATGTCTGGGAAAACTTATACTTCCCAATCAATACATTGTTTATTGACGAGTTAATTGACTCAGGTCTTGACACAATCGGTGTTGAGAATGCTATGGCTATTCTTAAAGACATGACACGTAGACGTAACAAGTCTGTTTGGTTAGTCTCGCACAGAGAAGAACTAGCAGGAAGAGTTGCTAGTGTGTTACAAGTTATTAAAGAAAACGGATTTACAACATACAATTCGACAACAGAGTTGGAGGAGTTGTGAGTCTAGCCTTATGGCATTGGCACATTGAGATCAGCAGTAAATGCACTCTTAAGTGTCCTAGATGTCCAAGACAAGAGGTTCCTGATACATTAGTCAGTACTGAACTTAAACTAGATTTCTTTAAACAAAATTTTCCTGCGTTCTTTATATTAGATCATGTAGAAAAACTTACGTTCTGCGGTGACGATGGCGATCCTATCTATGCACATGACTTCTTAGAAGTCATCCAGTATTTCAAATCTATAAAGCCTAGTATAGCAATTGTTATCGTTACTAACGGATCATATAAAAACGAAGACTGGTGGACAAGACTAGCAGAACTACTAGACGAACAAGATCAAATACACTTCAGCATAGACGGTTGGGACCATGAGAGTAACAGCATATATCGAATCAATTCTAATTGGTCTAGCATCATTACAGGCGCTTCTATCATCAATGATAAGTCGAACTGTTACACAGTGTGGGACGCAATAGGCTTTAAATTTAATGAAAACAAGATTGGAGATATGCAAAATTATGCCAGAGAGTTAGGCTTTGATGCGTTTCAATTGACACGAAGCACTAAGTTTGGTAAGATATACGAAGACTCTTATGGGAAAGAAGATGCTTTACAACCACGTGATGATTTGTTATCATCTAGTCATAGATTTGAAAGAGAAGTCTTTACATTTACAGATAAAACAATTAAAGAACCCTGGATGAAAACAAACATTAAATTGTATGATGAATCTAAGTTAGTAGGAAATGAACGACCTCTATGTCATATTGGCAATAAAGGTAGTTACATTAATGCAAGAGGAGAGTTTTATCCATGTTGTTGGGTTGCTACAAGATATGGACACAACAATAAATGGAATGAAATTGGCAAGAAATATAATCTACATGAATTGAGATTACCCAAAATTGTAAAAGATAAATTCTGGGAAGCCGACTTTATACATGACTCTTACGAGTGCCAAACAAAATGTGCCCATCATAGGGTAGATAAAAATTATGCCACCGAGTGGTAAAGAGATAACTATATATAATGCCATCACCGTCAAAGAATAAAGGATCAGGATTTGAAAGAGAAACTGCAAAGTTTCTATCAGAGACATATGAAGAAAGTTTCATACGTGCTCCTGGTTCAGGTGCTTATGTCGGTGGTAAGAATCAAACTCGTACAGAAATCTTACACGAAGGGCAGATTAGAAGTTTCAAAGGAGACATTGTTCCCGGCGAAAGTTTTCACAAGTTAAATGTAGAATGTAAATTCTATGCAGATTTTCCTTTTCATCAACTTCTTTCTGGTTCGTGCAGACAACTAGAAGAATGGCTCGACCAATTAATGGACGTGCATGATGAAGGGGATTTTGACGTTCTTTTTATGAAGTTTAATCGTAAAGGACGTTTTGTATGTGTACCGAGTAAGTACACATTCGTAAGTGATCAATTCATTTATTACACATCAGACAAGCATGGTGACTGGGTAATGTTTAGTTGGGATCACTTTTTCAAATTCAATAAAGATATATTTAAAGCATACGCAGGCAACACAGAGACCAACTCAGAACCCACCGATGACACCACGTCACAACTAAACCTTAACACACAAACAACTAAAGTAGACCTTTAAAATTTAGTATAGTCGTAATTTATACTCGACTCTCCTTGAGGAACCCATTGTAGTGATGGGCAACAGAACTGGAGTAGTGTCTTACAGACATATAAACCGACAAGGCAATCGTTATGGTAGCGAACCTTGAATGAGTCTATATCTATTTTGATTTGATGATATAGAACATGCGTTGCTGAGAGGTTACACTTATTAGTGTAATTGGCTCAACTACAACCCAGCAAACTTTACAGGGCAACCGGTAGCAATTGATTATAGTAACGTAATCAATTGGGGATAATCAACATGGATGACAGGGGGTAATGACCTGAACCGTGGTAGTGTTTGATAGCACTACCATGGCTTCTAAAAGGTAATAAGACTTTAAACATTATCCTTTTAATATAATAGATTTACCGTTTAAAAAAGAAATTACGAATGAACGAAGTGAATGAGTAATTGGGTCTTCTTTGAAGACCCTTAAGAATGTTCTAGTGTTTAGAAGAATGGCATTTGAGTTTTCTTAGTAGTTTCTAAGTGTTCCTCAATTAATTTGTTTATGGCTTTCCGTTCTGTTAGGGACATATTAAGGACATCTTCATATGAGGCACCACCACGCATGTACCAGGCCAAAGTCAATGCATTTGACTTTAAGCCCTGAGTGTATTCTTCATATGATTGTATCAACTCCCTTATCCCTTCAGGGTCGAGTGAAAGGAGTCTTAGACGAAAAAATCCGATGCATTCAATGTAAATGGTTGCTTGTACTCATGTCCACATTCTTCTTTTGATGGGTCATCTGCACCTGCTGTACATACAATAGTAAGAGGCTTAATTGTTGATTTCTCTCTAAGTTGCGTGTTATGATCTCTTATAGTTTCATAAGTTTTTGTATCAGCATTCTTTAGAAAATCATGTATATGGTTAGTATCAGTTACCTCTCCCTCTGGAGTAACAATCTTTACAATTGTTTGGGATAAGATTTCCATTGTTAATACTGTGATATCTTTTAATGCTTCTGCACTTGCTAATGTACGTTCTTGTTGATCTTCAATCTCAGACAAGTTTTTATATTTTGCTTGAATGTCAAATTGTTTTAAACCTGCTTCATTCATTCTTTTATAATTTAAGGGTGCAAAATAAATCTCTAAGTCATTCATTTTTAAAGGAGTTTCATAATCACCTGCTCCCAACGATCTTAATAGAACTTGCAGATTAATACCATATGTTCCTTCTTCTCCGCATTTTTCACACTGAGACTCTACATCAATTGTTTCTTGTCCACCTGCGGCTTTAATAGAAATTAATACTGTATCTAAATCAGTACTTAATAATGCCCAAGGATTCTTAATTGACGGGACACAACTTTTAATAATCTCTACCATGGCTGTACCATTAAACAATGCATCTGGCGTTTTAGTTGTTATCTCATCAATTGCTGTCATAGGATAGACAGGTAATTCATTGTTTTCAGGCCATTCAATGTCTTCTGGTGCGTAACTTTCTCCACCTGAAGGCAGACTAATGTGTACTGCTGGTCTACGAAAAAATTGTCGTAGCGGATTATTTTCATTCATGCTCATATATGTTCCCCATAATTAAATACGGTATTTTAAAAAACTAAATACTAGTACGATATATTTAGTATTCCAAAACCAGGCTAAATTAAAAATATAGGATAACACTACATGGATGATTTTTCACCAGAAGAAATGCGAGAATTTAATAACAATTTAAATTCTATGAATGCCTCTTTGGGTGCATTGAATTCAGGACTAACAAATCTATCTAACACACTTAATGAAACTACACAAGCAAATAAAAAAGCCGCAGAAGAAAATGAAAAAAGTGCTGAACGATCATCTAATGCACAAACAAAGAAAGACGAATACACTGACAAAGCCAGTGATCAAATAAAAACAACTGCTGATAAAATGGCAGGAGCATTACGTACGGCTGCTGGCGCAGTTACTAGTTTTTCAGGTGCATTAGTTTCAGGTGTTGATGGCTTTAACAAATATACTCAAGCAGTATCAGGTTTTGGAGACTCAGCAAAACAAACTGGTGATGCATTAGGTGGATTTGGTAAAGTAATAGGCAATGCTGTAAACATAATAACTGAGTTTACAGTTGTGTTTATGAAACAGGCTGATGCACAAAATGAGTTTGCGAAACAAATGAACAGAATGGGTGCTGTAGTTGATACTACGACCCAAGGTTTAGCAGATGCGGCAAGAGAAGCAGGCGCAAGTGCAGGTGATCTACAAGAACTAGCAGTAATACTTCAACAAAGTTCTCAGGCTATAGCGGCATTTGGTGCAGGTACTTCTGAGGGTACAGCAAAAATGCTGAAAGTCTTCAAGTTATCTGATGAACAAGAAAGAGAAATGCGTAGATACGGGTTTACTTTGAGAGAAGCCCAAGAACAACAAGCATATTATATAGAATTACAAAGACAAGGTGGTATCAATCTTCAAGCCACACAGTTATCTGAAAAACAAGTTCGGGAACGATCATTAAAGTATGCAAAAACATTAACAACATTATCGGAATTAACGGGTATTCAAGCCGGTCAACTCAAAGAAGAACAAGCCGCAATACAAGCAGACTTGCGAAATAAAATTCGTAATATACGTGATCAAAATGATATTGCAAGACTTGAGGAGCAGTTAGCCGGTGACATTACAGACGAACAAAGACAACGACTAGAAGCAGAAAAAGCAGCCAAAGAAAATGAAATAGCCGTCCGAACAAAATTAACAACCGATCTTTCAGTATTAGGTGCAGAGAATGCTTCTAAATTAATGAATGTTATTGGTACTGGCGCATTTGATGAAAATACAAAGTCTTTAGCCAACTTAGGACTTAATGCTGGAGAACTTGCAAAGAGATTTGAAGGCTTAACTGCTGGTTCAGACGAATACAATGAAGCAGTTGCCGAAACAATCGGAGAAATGGCCGGCGGCGTCAGAAGAAACGTTGATAGATTTGGTAAGTCAATGGAACTTGCCGCTAATATGTCTGAGATCGGAGACGTAACAGGTATCAATCAACGATCTACAGAATTTGCTACATTATATACTTCTGAAGAAGATGCTAGAAAGAAATTCCTAGAGGCTCAAGAGGGTGTCACAGAGTCTACTGAACGAAATAAAGACAAACAAAAAGATTTAGTATCAGATTTACAAGTACTTGAAAGAAAGGTCAGAATGGCTGGAGATGACTTTTTAAATTCATTTAATCCGTTTACAGGTGGAATGAGTTTAGCAGGTATTGCTCTTACTGGACTTACCGTGGCTGCGACCTCTGCCGCAGTTGCATTAGGAGGCATGGGAGGTGTCAAAGGAATTTTAAGTAACTTATTTGGCAAAGGCGGCGGCGGTTTTGTTGGACCAACCCAGCCCTCAACATTAAGTAAAATCTTTAGTCCGAGGAATATGAAAATAGGAGGCGGAGCATTTGCCGCTGGCACCGCGGCTTATAGTGCTTACTCTGATACTCAAGCAAAAAATGATTTGGCTGATGAACAATATCAGGAATCAACTGCGGGACAAAGAGGAGATACTGAAGAGGGTGCTAAGGCACTATATCAAGCAGAAATGGCATTAAATGCTCAAACTAGCAGAAATAATACAGTAGGTCTATCTCAAGGTGCAGGTGGAGTCGGCGGAGCATTAGGCGGAGCAGCCGCAGGAGCCGCAATAGGTTCTTTTGTTCCTATTATAGGTACTGCTATCGGTGGATTAATTGGTGCAGGTTTAGGTGCTTGGATGGGTTCAGAGTTAGGAGAGGCTCTTGGTGAAGGATTAACTGACGTTCAACTAGAAGCCTTAGACCCACTATCAGAAGAAGACAAATTATTAATGTCTGATGAAGAAAAAGCCGCATGGGAAATAGCACACCAAGATGCAAAAGATCAATTGAAGGCACAAGAAGAAGCAAGAAAAGACGCCAAAAAACAAAGAGAACTAGAAGAAAAAGCATTTGAACAAGCAAAAGAACGTGGCGGATTATATGATAAAAATAGAATTGGTGACAGTGAAGTTAACATAAAAATGTTAGCCGCTCAGATGGAGACGGCAAGAACTGATGAAGATGCCGCGGCGCTGTTGAAGATGCAACTTGAAGCAATTCTTAAAGATGATGACCTTAGTGCTAAACAGCAAAGACAAGTTGAAGGAGAATTAGCAAAATTAGTCAAACTAGAAGAAGGTAAAAAAGAAGATAAAAAAGAAGATAAAAAAGAAGATAAAAAGAAAGTTGCAGAAAAAGAAGCAAGTGGCAGAACATTAGATATGTCTCCTGAAAATCTAGCCAAAATATTTGAAGCAGATTTAAAAGCAACAGCAAAAAGAGATGCAGAAAAACAAGCAGAAAAAGAAAGAGTTGCAGTTGTGAAAGCAAAAGAAGAATCTGTTAAAGAACAAATAACACCTGAAGTTATTGCTAATGCACTCAAAGATACTGGAAGCGGTGTATCTATTCCAGAAGTAGTGGATACAGAAAAACTATTAGCAACAACTCAAGTAGTTGAAGATATGATAGCAGGTGCAGGATCAGTCACAGGAGCACCTGTACTAGAAGATATCGAAACTACAGCAGAACGTATTCCTATAGATAATATTTTAGAAGAAGTTAAAGTTTCAAGGGAAAAAGTTGCAACTCTCATAGATTCACCTACAACTAAAAAGACAGTAACCGATGAGCCAATGGATGAGGCTACAAAAGAATTTCTTGCTTGGGCTAATTCAGAAGAAGGTAAAACAGAAATTGCTGAGAATGAGGCAAAACGTGCTGAGAAAATGGCAGAGATGAAAACTTCTGCTGATCAACGGATGTTAGGAAATGAAGATCGATACCGAGAAGTCTTAGCAACTGGTAAGTACAAAGGCGAAGATGCTAGTGAAAGTGTCATGGGACAGGCAAAGAAATACCTTGCAAGTATCGAACAAAAGAAACTTGGACTGGCTGAAGCAGAACCAGGTTTTCTAAGTGATCCTACAGTTGATATTAGTCCAGAACCAACTGAAGAAGAATCTGGTAATAAGATGTCGGCTGAAGAGAAATTTGCCCAAACTGATACTGGTAGTGGAGAAATGACTGAATTTGAAAAACGTAGTCTAGCCCAACTAGAAAAGCAGAATGAGAGACTTGCTAAAATTGAAAATGCATCTATAGAGACCGCAGATGGTACCCAAAAAATTGCAGTCAACTCGGCAGTATAACTAAATACATAGTATAAGAGAACCTATAATCACATGGCATATAAAAAGAAATTTCTAAACAAGAGCGGAGTATCAAGCCCGATATCTGGTGGCAACAGTAATTCTGGGTCTTGGAACGGTGTAGGTGCATCAGAAGAAGGTTACTCAAACACTGACTTCGGTTACAAGAACTACATGAGTAGACTTCCTGAAGTTTACACAGGACATCCTAACAGAATAGAAAGATACAATCAGTACGAAATGATGGATGTCGATGCTGAGATTAATGCCTGTTTAGATATCATTGCAGAATTTAGTACTCAAAAGAACGATCACAATCATACACCATTTAATTTTGAATTTAGAGATGAGCCTACTCCGCATGAGATGGACTTGTTATCTAAGCAGTTACAACAATGGTGTAAGTTAAATGAATTTGATACTCGTATGTTTAAGATGTTTAGAAACGTCATCAAGTACGGAGATCAAGTCTTTGTAAGAGATCCAGAGAACTTTAAACTCTACTGGGTTGACATGGTTAAAGTCATTAAAGTTATTGTTAATGAGAGTGAAGGTAAACTTCCTGAGCAGTATGTTATTAAAGACTTAAACATTAACTTACAGAACTTAACAGTTGCACAAAAAACAAACACAGATTTTGCCGCTAATCCAACAACAGGATTAGGTGGTACTGGTGGCGGTGGTGGAGCAGGTGGAGGCGGATATACAGTCCCATCTATGCCATACAACACATCAGGTAGTAGATTTACATTAGGACAAGCAGAATCAGCAATCGATTCTAATCATGTTGTTCACTTGTCATTAACAGAAGGCTTAGATCGTTTTTGGCCTTTCGGACAATCAATCTTAGAGAACATCTTTAAAGTATATAAACAGAAAGAACTGTTAGAAGATGCTATCTTAATCTATCGTGTACAACGTGCACCAGAACGTAGAATGTTTAAGATTGATGTAGGTAACATGCCTAGTCACTTAGCAATGGCATTCGTAGATAGAATTAAAAACGAGATTCATCAAAGACGTATTCCAAGTATTCACGGTGGCCAGTCTGTAGTTGATGCTACATACAATCCACTATCAATGAATGAAGATTACTTCTTCCCAGTTACATCAGAAGGTAGAGGGTCATCTATCGAAGTTCTTCCAGGTGGACAGAACTTAGGTGAGATTGATGACTTGAAATACTTTAATAACAGATTAGCAAGAGGACTGCGTGTACCTAGTTCATACTTACCCACAGGTCCTGATGACAACACAACACCTTTAAACGACGGTCGTGTTGGTACTGCTATGATACAAGAGTTTAGATTCAATCAGTACTGTGAAAGACTACAAAACTATATCTGTCAGAAACTTGATGATGAATTTAAATTATTCTTGCGTTGGAGAGGATTTAACATTGATACACAGATGTTTGACTTATCATTTAATCCACCGCAGAACTTTGCCGCTTATCGTCAAAGTGAATTAGATACTGCAAGAGTAAGTACTTTTGGAGCAATGGAAGCATTCCCTTATGTTTCTAAACGTTTTGCATTAGAAAGATTCTTAGGATTATCTGAAGAAGAAATTAACAAAAATGAAAAACTTTGGGCAGAAGAAAATACTGAAGCACAAGACGCAGATCCATCAGGTTCTGATCTTAGAAATATTGGAGTGTCTACAGGAGACTTTGATGCAGATATAGAAACCAGTGAAGAAATCGAAGACCAAGAAAACTTAGAAGACTTCGGAGACTTGGATGTTGCAGGCCCAGTAGGCGGTCAAGCATCAACAGCCGCAGGTTCAGTAGATGGTGCAGGGGAAGTTGGCCCTGTATCTTAACAAAAGATAAATACTCTTATGAAATTATTTGAAATGTTTGATGCGGCAACCCCAGGATACCAAGAAGTTGGAGACGACAACTCCAAACCTATATGGAGAACATCTAGGAAGACAAAACTCACATTAAGTCAAATAAGAAAATTACGTAAAATGTTAGATGTAAGAAATTATGAAAAAGCAAAACATCTAACTAAAGTTAGAAATCAGTACGGAGCGAAGCCAGAAGCAGACGGCGCCCCGAGCATTTAACTTTCTCTTTATGTTTCAGCAAAAATTGCTGAAAATATCTATTTTTACCTCAAAACATTCAAAAACGCAAAAAAGTAGTACTTAAATAGTACTTTTTATAACTACGCACTAAATATCTCTACAAAGCCATACTTATTATATCAGGAGAAGATGACAATGGAAAACAAGAAATTTGAACAATTAATCGACCTCATTATTAATGAAGACGAAGAACAGGCGAAAGAACTGTTCCACGATATCGTAGTATCAAAATCAAAAGAAATTTATGAATCAATCATGGAAGACGAAATGAAAGATTCAGATGACCTTGAAGAAGGCATGGGCGGTCAAGTAGGTGATTTTGCTGAAGAAATTCAAGCAGAAGAATCTGGTGTTGCCGAAGATGCTGAAGAAGAAATTGATATTGATTCTGAAGAAGTCTTTGATGTCCAAGGTGATGACGATGTAGATGCAACACTAGATATCGAAGCAAACTCATCTGAAGAAGTAGAAGATGCAGTTGTAAGAATTGAAGACAAACTCGACACATTATTAGACGAGTTTGAAGCAATCATGGCAGATGAAGATGAATTAAAAGGCCGTGATGATGAGATGGATGCAGACTTGCATGACATCGAAGACGAAATTGATGACCAAGAAGTAGACGTAGACGTTTCTGTAGACGATGAAGAAGTAGTTGCTGAAGCAATTAATCTTCCTAAAGTTACAGCAAAAATGGGCGATGATGGATCAAACACAAAAAGCCCAGTAGACGCAAACTCAGGTCAAAAAGGAATGGACTCACACCCAGTCGACTTTGACAAAGGTAGTGACGAAAAAGGACGCCCGGCTCCGACTGCTAAAGACGTAGATGGTGCTTCTTCATTCCAAAACGTTCCTGGAAACAACAAGGGACCAAAACTTAGTCCAGCACCCAAGCCCGTGACATCGCAGGCTGAAGGTACTAATACTAAATCAGTAATAGATTAAGGAACTGATACAAATGGCTTTGTATCTTAAAGAACACTTAACGTTTGACAACTCAGAAATGGTTGTCGAATCAGTTAAAGAAGGTGATTCCGATCTGAAGACTCTTTATATGAAGGGTATCTTCATTCAGGGAGGGGTAAAAAACGCAAATGAACGTGTTTACCCTGTCTCTGAGATCGAAACTGCTGTAGACACACTGAATGCACAAATCAAAGAAGGCAATTCAGTTCTAGGGGAAGTAGACCATCCAGATGATTTAAAAATCAATTTAGATCGTGTATCACACATGATCTCAAATATGTGGATGGACGGACCAAATGGCTACGGCAAATTAAAGATTTTACCAACTCCGATGGGTCAGTTAGTTCAGACAATGTTGGAGTCAGGGGTAAAACTCGGAGTATCTAGTAGAGGTAGCGGAAACGTTAACGATTTAGATGGCCGAGTCAGTGATTTTGAAATAATCACTGTAGATATTGTTGCCCAACCAAGTGCTCCTAATGCATACCCTAAAGCAATATACGAAGGTCTTATGAATATGACTAACGGACATAAAGTTTTAGAAGTTGCAAGAGAAGCAAGAGGCAATAAACAAGTAGAACGGTTTTTGAAAGACGAGGTTACTCGTTTAATCAAAGACTTAAAAATCGACTAAAATAGAGGGGAAATCAGCATGTTAGATGCTATCAAACCATTAATTGATTCAGGTCTTATTAATGAAGATGTTGCAAGTGAACTAGAAAGCACTTGGAGCACTAAGTTAAATGAGGCTAAAGATCAAGTTCGTGGTGAACTTAGAAATGAGTTCGCACAAAGATACGAGCATGACAGAAGTGTGATGGTTGAAGCCCTTGATAAGATGATTACAGAGTCTCTTACTGAAGAAATCAAAGAATTTCATGAGGAAAAGACTGCAATTAACGAAGACCGCGTAAAGGCGAAAATGAAACTTAAGGAAAGTGCAAATAAATTTAATAACTTTATGGTAACTAAGTTAGCAGAAGAAATTAAAGAATTACGTGCAGACCGCAAGATTCAGTTGGAAAACCAAGATAAACTTCAAAAGTTTATCACTCATGCATTGGCTAGAGAGATCAAAGAATTTGCTCAGGATAGACAAGCAGTGGTAGCACAACGAGTTAAGTTAGTTGCTGAAGGCCGTACACAATTAGAAGCATTGAAAGAGAAATTTATTTCTGAAAGTGCCGCAAGATTGAGTACATCAGTAGCATCTCATCTGAAAGGTGAATTATCACAACTTAAAGAAGATATTCAAATTGCTAGGGAGAATAACTTCGGTCGTAAAATATTTGAAACATTCGCAGGTGAATTCAGCACAACTTATCTAAATGATAAGGCTGAAACACGTAAGATTGTATCTGTATTAAATGACAAAGAACAAGAACTAGCCGAATCAAAAGTCCAACTTGCGAAAGCAACGAAGATTATTGAATCAAAAGAACGTGAAGTTAACATTATTAAAGAATCTACTCAACGTGAAAAGACTTTAGACAATTTAGTGTCATCTTTGAACAAAGAGAAGGCTCAAGTAATGCGATCTTTATTAGAAAGTGTTCAGACGCCAAAACTGAAGAACGCATTTGATAAGTATTTACCAGCAGTATTGAACGAAGGAAGTGAAAAGAGGTCTGAAAAGGCACCTTTAACTGAATCTGTGTCAACTGCACAAACAGGTAATAAATCTGCCAAGAAAGAACAAGTTAGGGAAGATGACGTTGATAACAACGTAATCGATCTTAAGCGCCTGGCAGGGCTTTAATTTAAACTAGACATAGAAATTTAGGAGAAAATAACCATGTCACAAGTACTCTTAGAAAGCCGTTGGGACGAAACAAAAGACGCCCTACTTGAAGGCTTACAAGGCACTCGCCGATCAACAATGGGTGTTATCCTTGAAAACACTCGCAAAGGTCTCTTAAATGAGAATGCTACCGCAGGTAGTACCTCTGCAGGAAATATTGCTACACTTAACCGTGTAATCTTACCAGTAATCAGAAGGGTTATGCCTACTGTTATTGCTAACGAACTAGTCGGCGTTCAGCCAATGACTGGTCCTGTTGGACAGATTCACACTTTACGTGTACGTTATGCTCAGTCATTGACTGACAACTCAGCAGCCGCTACATCTGTAACTGCTGGTGAAGAAGCATTATCACCATTCAAAATTGCACAAGCATACTCACGTACTGCTAGTGGAACTGCGACAGCCGCTTCATATACTGGTGCTGATACAGCAACTTTAGAAGGTAACGGTGGTAAACAAATCAGTGTGCAAATCTTAAGACAGGCAGTTGAAGCCAAGTCACGTAAGTTACAAGCACGTTGGACATTCGAAGCCGCTCAGGACGCACAGTCTCAGCACGGCATCGATGTTGAAGCAGAGATAATGGCTGCTTTAGCACAAGAAATCACTGCTGAAATCGATCAGGAGATTTTACTATCTCTTAGAACGTTAGCGGCAACTGAATTCACATATAACCAGGCAGCGGTATCAGGTACTGCTACTTATGTTGGTGATGAACATGCGGCACTTGCTGTATTAATCAACAGAGTTGCAAACTTGATTGCTCAAAGAACACGTAGAGGCGCAGGTAACTGGGCTGTTGTGAGTTCTGCGGCCTTAACTGTATTACAATCTGCAACTACATCAGCATTTGCACGTACAACTGAAGGAACTTTTGAAGCTCCTACTAACACTAAGTTTGTTGGTACGTTGAACGGCGCTATGCGTGTTTTCGTTGACTCTTATGCACCTGATACTCAAGCAGTATTAGTTGGATACAAAGGTTCATCTGAAACTGATGCGGCGGCTTTCTATTGCCCATATATTCCATTAATGAGCAGTGGAGTTGTACTAGATCCAGCAACATTCGAACCAGTCGTATCATTTATGACACGTTACGGATATGTAGAGTTAACTAACACTGCATCATCATTCGGTAACGCGGCTGACTATGTTGGTGAAATCGCAGTTCAAAACTTAACTTTCCAATAAGCCGATTATTATATAATCACTTATTAAATAAGTTTGAGGAAGAGTCTTTTAGGCTCTTCCTTTTTTTATGGTTGCCCAAAAAGACATTAAATACTTGACATTATTAACCGTTGGTTGTATAATAGAAAGATATGTTTGGAGAATAACACATGGCAAAAAGAATTTTTAGAATCGAAGCCGGAAGATACGGCGGAGAAACAGTAATCGGAGAAGTCGATAAAGAATTTGTAGAACAGTTTATCGATGAAGGAGAAGGTGAATTAATAGAACATCTTACAAGCACAGATGATATGGACTTTGAGGGTATATTACCTAAGAAAGATTATTACATGTGGGAGTGTGATGACATCGAACATATAAATTCTGCATATGCTGATAGTGGTTTTTTTGTAACAGAAGTAACTAACGAAGAAAATAAGTATGATTACTCTGAATCCGAGACTGGCTTTGAGCCAGTAGGTTGTTTATATAGTAGAGAAGCATATTCACAAGATGAAATGCCTGATGATGAAGACATTAAAGATGATGATGATTATGTACCTGTAATTAACTTTCATAGTGGAGAAAAAGGTAACTTCGGTTGTTGGTTTGTAGAAACAGACGGTGAACCTTTTGACAAATATAAATTCACATATGGAATCGTTGAAACTAATATGGGAGAATTTATTGACTCTGCATATTATGACGGAGAAGAGTTAGATACCGAGTATGACTATGCTGAAAGCATGGGTAAAGGATACTACGCATCGGTAGGTTACTTGAACAAAAAATGGCACGACTCAGATGACAAATACACTAAAGAAAATTTAGACCCTATGTGTTGGGAAGACTTTAACGATACCGTGGACTATGAAAAGAAAGAAGCATCGACTACAGTCGCATTGAATATTTCAGCAGAAGAAATCGTAGGGGAAGTAGGCACAATTGAAAACCCAGGTGATGTTGATCCTGCAATCGAACCGATCGTTGAACCACCTATAGTAAGTGAACAAGAAGCAGAATCTTATAAAGAACTACAAGATCAACTGACTCAACTCAATGGACATGATGACGGTAGAGGAGAAGAAGGCGAAGAACTCTAAATGGCTAGATGTCGTCCAGAAGATTGTAATTTAGAAACAGACAACTTAACTATAATTTGGTACCACAATTATTCAGGTGGTAAGTTTATGGCTAATTGTCTAAGTCTATCTGATCACGGACTGTTCGGTCATAAAGAAATGACTGAAGCACAATTAAGAGGAGAATTCTCTCCAGACGATAAATTAAATTATTTGTTAGGTCAAATAGACGAAATACAAAAAGGAGTCTATTGGACTGATCTTAATATATCAGATAATAAATTTTTTGGATTTGACAAAAAAGATTATATTGATCCTTGGAGAGGTATATCTTACTGGGACTATGTTAAAGATGTATCGAACAGTGATTACAAATTCTTTATAGCATCACATTTTAATCCTGAAGTCATTGAAATTAAAAAGATTTGGAAGAATGCAAATATTATTTTGTTTACACATCCACATGATTATGTAGAAAAACGAGCAAAGAATGACCCTCAAATTAGTGTCTTCTATGATAGACTAGTTGACTATGAAGAAAACTTAGCAGAAATCAGAGCATTACCAAATGTCGTTTATGAATTCGATGTACGAAAATATGAGTCTGAAACTGAAACATTAGATGCAGTTAAAGAAATGTATGATATTTTAAATATTAAAGGTTATGATAGAGAAAAACTTGCAACTTATTATAATCACTGGTATAATAAGATTGAAGAAATTAAATACGAATCGTAGAATCAACAGACATATCCATTTGTTTGTTTCCTTCTCTTATCTTCTTATTTCGTAGTCTACTACAATTAGCACATATTGTCAATATGTTTTGTGGTGACTTATTATTAGAATTTAAGTCTCTGTATGCTATATCTAACTGAATTAAATCTTCAGGAACAAATCCACACTCAATACACATTGTATTTTTCTTTGGTATCTTTTTATTATAAATTGCCTTAGCACAACCTGTACAATATTTGTGCCATTTTTGAAAGCCATGTTTACTAACTCCATTAGGTTTAGCAAAAGAAATGTTGCAACTAGTGCATTTTGGTCGTTCTGGTTGTCTTGTAAGCATATTTTTATTTATTAAAAAGATTCACAGGGTTCTTTTTTATGAGATCATTTTTATTATATCAGCATAAATACAGTACATAACTAATGGAACTTATACATGGCCGCAGATAAATTTAATTCACTAACTGGTTATTCAGTAGGATTACCCTCAATAGACATAGTAGCCGCAAATGGCAATATCGTTACTAATCATAACTATCCTCAAGGTAACGTAACATCTAATAGTGTTTACGCAAATAATTATTATTTTTCTAATGGTCAACCATTCACAAGTGATCCAGCAGGATCAAACACTGAAGTCCAATTTAACAACAATGGCGAATTCGGTGCTAGTCCAAATCTGGTGTTTGACACAACTACAGCAACATTAATATCAGAAAATTTTACAGTTACAGGAAACTCATTATTAGGTGATGCACAAAAGGTATCAATATTAGGTGGAGTTAACGGTTATGTATTGCAAACAGACGGCGCAGGTGGATTAAGTTGGACAGCACAAACAGGTGGAGGCGGAGGAGGCGGAACTCCTGGTGGCGCCAACATGCAAGTTCAGTTCAATAGTGCAGGCGACTTTGCAGGAGACGCGGGTTTCATTTATGATGTAGATACTGATTTAATGTCAGCAATTCATATTGCAGGTGAAGCAGGAAATCTATCTAATCTAACATATTCTAACATTACAGGTATAGGAAACATATCAGCAGTTGATCTTACAGGCGCATCTGATACTGTTCTATATGGTAACGGTGTATTTGCAGATATTTCGGCAGGCGCTAGTGCAAACTTTGCAAACTTTGCAGGTAATCTTACAGTTGCTAGTCAACCAAACATAACTTCTGTAGGTACGTTAACAGGGCTTCAAATCGGTGGAGGATTATCTGTAACAGGAAACATCGGAGCCGCAAATCTAGGAGTAACAGAAACTTCTACATTTACTGGTCCAGTAATCATAGACACTCTTGGTAATCTTACAGTGTCGGGCAATGCAAACTTGCAGAACTCACCTAACATTGAGATGCCAGTCGCAAACTTACATATCGACGGTGGACTTAACGGATATGTATTAGCAACAGATGGTGCAGGAACTCTTTCTTGGACTATTAACTCAGGTGGCGGTGGTGGCGGAACACCCGGCGGTGCAAATACTCAAATGCAGTTTAATGACGGTGGAGTATTCGGTGGAGATGCCAACGTAGTTTACAATAAAACAACAAACACAATGACAATGGCAGGCACTCTTGTTGCAAACAACATGACAGTTGGATCAGGTGCATATGCATTCAGAACTACTAAAGTTAAGAACGGAGTAACAACTACTACTTCAGCAGTAGAAATCTGTGCAACAGAAGCATCTACTGTATCTGCTATAGATTATACAATCGTTGCTACTGATCCAGCAAACTCGTCCAGACAAACAGTAAAAATTACAACAGCAGTATACGGAACAACAGTGAACTACTCAGAATATGCAACGATTTCTGTGGGTTCATTACTTGCTGATTTTGAAGTAACTTATGTTCCGGGAGATGCATTTAGAGATGCACAAGTAGTATTATATGCTACTCCGGCAACTACAAATGAGACTACTTACAACATATTATTAGAAGAATATTCTTCTTAAAAATAACTTAAAAATAAAAGGGTAAAAAACCATATCTTAGCACTCTTTATTAGAACAAAACACTAAATACTATTATAGTTTACGGAGACCAAACCATGGCAATCAAAGCATTTAACTCGGTAGCGGGATTCTCAGTAGGAGAGACCCCGGCCAACATAATTTTATCGAACGGTTACATAACAACTAATGGAGCAACGTTTACAGCAAACATTGCGGCATTGGGTGTATTAACTGACAACTTATACTACGCAAACGGCGTACCCTGGGACTTACAAGAACCAGCCGGAGCGAATACTCAAATACAGTTTAATAATGACCAAGACTTTGGCGCATCATCTAAACTAACATTTGATACCGCGACTGCTAACTTAGACGTTGATGGAAATCTTAATCTTACAACAGGTAAGTATTACGGTGACGGTTCTGCACTAACAGGTATTGATGCAACAGGTATTCAAAATGGAACATCTAATGTTCGTATACCAGTCGCAGATGGCAACATTGAATTAAATGTTGACGGCGGACTAGAAGCAAACATCACTTCAACAGGAGTGAACGTTGCAGGTACATTAAACGTAACAGGTATTGTTACTGTACCTAGTACATCTGGTGCGATTGATGTCGCATTAGGAACTCCGACTCAAGGATCACTGACATCTAATGCATTAACTTTAACAACAGCATCTTCGGTCTCCAATTCGATTGCACAGTTGAACGAAGTATTAGGTAAATTAGTTCCTGAATCACCAGATAACTTCCCGGGCTCACAAAGCATTACGATTGCAAGTACATCTTCATATAGAATGGCAGATAGTTTCACTCAGCCTGACAACACAGCAGGCGGATCAGCGGCAGTGGCAGCAGGTACAACAGTATCTAAAACACGTAGAGCATCATCATACAACGTTAATGCGATTACAAATACTGGCCCCGGTGATAATGGTACAGTCTCTGTTCAAAAGAACGGTTCAACCGCAGGTAGCAGAACATTAACAACGTCACTAGACGGCAACGGAACTTACACTGACTTAATTATCAGTAATAACAGAGATTATAGTGAAGTAAATTCAAATGTAGCGGCAGGCTTCTGGTCAGTCTTTACAGCAGATGCATCAGGTACTGTATCAGATGGTTGGAACGAAGTATTAATCGATGATACAGCAACTGCTTCAACAAACAAAGAAACTTGGTACTATGATTCATCAGCTCCTGGTACCCCTCAGTTTACATCAACATCATTTACTGCACCGGGTGCACCTAGTTATACATATAGTTCAACTGTACCTCACTATAACAACACAAATGATTTTGCTATAGCATTTAACGTAAACAGATTATCAGGCAACATGTACCCAACAAGTGATACTTTTGTAGCAGGATCATCAGGCGGTGCATTTAGTTCACCTAGTAGTGTAACATATTCAACTGCTGGAGTAACAACTCCGTTAGCGGCTCAGTTACACGTAGCATCAGGAAGTCAAGCAGTAACAACATCTGCTTCAATTATATCAGGATTCGGTTCAAGTGCATCGGGTCCATCAGTATCAGTCTTTAACTCTTATGCAACAGGAGTACAATCATTTACTCCTTCAGATACAGTATTATATAAGACAGGAACTTCATCTTCTTCAAGTAGAATTGAAGAAGCAAACGTTTATATCGGTTCAACAATCGGTTCAGGATCAGGGTTAGCACAACGTATTGAAAACCCAGGTTCAACAGATACACCTACTTTCTCTGCAAGTGCAACAGTATTTGACAGTGAAACATCAACGTTGCAGACATATGACTCAACAGTTGTAGCAGATGTATTAAGCCATGATGAAACAGATTATTCTACTGGTCACTTACCAGTAGGACCTGACTTGTCAGCAAGTAGATCAGGAACACAGTATTTTACGTTTAAATTTATAAGAACATCGACATCTAAATTCGATGTTAAATTTTCTGGAACGTTGGCAGGATGTTGGGTAGCAGTACCCGGATCTACAATTGATTCATCATCTTCATTGAATGGTTGGGTTGATATGTCAATATCTTACGCGGGAGCAGGTGTCCCCGGCGCTAATACAGGCGCTGGTGGTAACGGTTCAAACGGGTGTGCGTTAGGCGGCGTTATACCTACAGGATCTGCTCAAACAAACAAATCAACGACTGCTACATTCGGTACGGTAAGTTCATCTAGTACATCAACTAATGAAATTTATGTTCGTATCGCATTAACTAGCGGTCAATCGATAACAGCCTTATCACTAGAATCTGCGAGTAACTAAAAATGAGTATACCTATTTCACAAAAAGTCGACCTACTTTATAAACAGGCATTCGGTGTCACTAAGACTGACATAGAATCTAACAAAAGCCCTAGTAACGAGGCTATAGCAAGTCCACTACTTAATCGTGGTGATACTCTATGGACTCAGGCTGATCAGATACCAGGAACAGCGGCAGCCGTTGCTAGTATTGTTCAAGCATATACAGGATCAAGTGCAGTCGAGTGTACAGCAGATAATACTACTGTACCAGTTGGTGGTGTGTACCCTACTTGGAAAACAGACTTAACTTACTGGGTACCACAAGAATTTGGTTCTACTTATGCAGTAGCAGTCTATGTAGACGATTCAGGGGTTGCAGATCCAACTTCAACAGGTACTCAAATCTTTGGTGCTGGTTCAGGTGGAACTGGTGAGTTCTTCTATAACTATCAATCAGGTGTCCTTAACTTTATCGGAGAAACAATTCCGACTGCTTTAACAAGTAGTAAAGTTCTTTACATCGTAGGTTACAGATACATTGGTAAAACAGGTGTTAATAACTTACCTGATTCACAGATTGGTAACTTAGACATAACTGATCAGACTATTACTGGACAAGATACTGATGCTAATATTATCCTTACTCCAAACGGAACAGGACAAGTTGTTACTTCAGGTAATGTAACAGCATCATTCTTTTATGGTAATGGCTCTCAGTTAACAGGTATTGATGCAACAGGTATTCAAAATGGAACATCTAATGTTCGTATACCAGCCGCAGATGGTAATGTCGAATTAAATGTTAATGGTGGACTAACAGCAAACGTTACTGACACTGGCATAGTAATGACTGGTGGTAATTTAGACCTCGGTAATGTCATTGCAACAGGTGTAGCAACTGTAACAGGGAATGTTGCTGGTGGAAACTTAACATCAGGTGGTGTTGTAGAAGTAACAGGTAACGTTATAGGTGGAAATTTAACAACAGCAGGCTTAGTAAGTGCAACAGGTAATGTTGCCGGTGGAAACATCACTACAGCAGGTGTAGTTGAAGCAACTGGTAACGTAATCGGTGGAAATATCACAACGGTAGGCGTTGTAAGTGCAACTGGTAATGTATCAGGTGGTAACTTAACAACTGCTGGAGCCGCAGATATTACTGGTAACTTAACTGCTGGTAACGTAGACGGTGGTAATTTAGTACAAGCATCATTCTTTACAGGTACATTAATCGACGGTACATCAAATGTTACAGTCAACAACAACGGTAACGTTGATTTAGTAGCCGCAGGAAATACAACTGCTGTCATTACTGACACTGGCGCAAATATTGTTGGTACTGTTAACGCAAACGGTGTAGCAACATTAGGCTCAGTCGTAACAGCACAAGTAACAGGTGCAGGTAGTGGTAACTTAACATTAACAGCGGGTTCAGCAGATGATTACGTTGAAATTAGACCTACAGGAACTGGACAAGTTCACGTTGGTGGTTTCAAAATTGAATCATTGGGAACTCCAACTGCATCAACAGATGCGGCAACAAAACAATATGTAGATGACGTAGCACAAGGTCTTGCAATTCAGGCTCCTTGTGTTGTATCAGCAACAGATACTGTGGCAACAATGTCAGGTGGTACTGTAACATATGATAACGGCACAGCAGGTGTCGGCGCAACTCTTACAATTTCTGGAGCAACATTAACAGCAATTGATGGTGTAACTTTAAGCACAGATGACAGGATTTTAATTAAAGACGAAACTACATCAGCACATAATGGTATCTATGTATACACAAGTTCAACTGTTCTAACAAGAGCATCAGACTTTGACACTCCAACTGAAATGGCAGGCGGTGACTTTACATTTGTACAACAAGGAACTGAGTACAATGACACTGGTTGGGTAATGACTGATCCAGTAACAACAGTTGGTACTTCAGACGTTAATTTCGTTCAGTTCTCAGGTGCAGGATCATTCACAGCAGGTGCAGGTCTTACATTAACTGGTACTGAATTCTCTGTTAACGTTGATAACTTAACAACAGACATCTCAGGTGGAAACGTAGTTGTTAAAACTTCTGCTCAGTTAACTACTCCAAATATCGGAGAGGCAACTGGTACAAGTTTAACAGCAACTGGTAACGTAGCAGGTGGTAACTTAACAACAGCAGGTGTTGTAAGTGCAACTGGTAACATAACAGGTGGAAACGTAGCAGGTACAACAGGTACATTTACAGATGTCGCAGGTTCATTAACAACAGCGGCGCAACCTAACGTAACATCTTTAGGAACATTAACATCATTAGCAGTTACTGGTAATACAAACAGTGGTAACTTAGTAACAGGCGGTGTAGTTGAAGCAACTGGTAACGTAGCAGGTGGTAACTTAACATCAGGCGGTGTTGTAGAAGTAACAGGTAACGTGATTGGTGGAAACTTAACTACAACAGGTCTTGTAAGTGCAACTGGTAACGTAACAGGTGGTAACTTAACAACAGCAGGTATTGTAAGTGCAACTGGTAATATTGATTCAACATCAGGCATCTTTAATGGTGACGGTTTTGGACTATCAAATATCCCAGCCGCAAACATTACAGGCTTAAGTCTATCAGGTATTGCAAATGGCACATCTAACGTAGACATCGCAACAGCAGACGGTAACATTTCAATGGCTGTTAACGGTACTGGAGACGTAGTAGTTGTATCAGACGGTGGAATTGAAGTAACTGGAACAGCAGGCATTAGTTCTACTGTAACAGCACCAGCATTTACTGCTAACACAGGCTTATTCACTGGTGACGGTGGCGGTCTATCTAATGTAGCAGGTGGTAACGTAACTGGTGAAGTAGCATTCGCGGCAACTGCAAATGCAGTAGCAGGTGGAAATGTCTCAGGTCAAGTAGCAAACGCACTTGTCTCAGGTACAGTATATACTGCGGCACAGCCTAACATTACATCAGTAGGTACTTTAACAAGTGTCGAAGTAAGTGGTACAGCAAATGTAGCAGGAAACGTAAACATTGGTGCTAGTGAAATTTCAACATTAGCGGCAGGCACAGTAACTACTACAACTACATCACAAACAGCAATTGCTAGTTTCGCAGTTTCAGGAATAAACGGAATTGAGTTTTTAGTAAAAGGAATAGACGCAACATCAGGAAATACTTCTGTAGCATCAGTACTAACTGTAACAGACGGATCAACAGTTGATTTCGTTACATACGGTCAGACATTCTTAACAGGAGCACCTGGAGTACTAGCAGTAGGCTTAAACGGCAGTGATTTAGAATTGTTGGTAACACCAGCATCAACTAACTCAACGGTTTGGGTTACACAATATAGGTTTATTTAATAATGGCAATTAGGTCCTTCAATTCAGTTGGCGGGTTCTCAGTAGCCGAAACACCAGTTGAGATAGTCAGTAACGTAGGTAATGTTACACCAACTAACTTAGATGTTAGTGCAGGACTATCTGATCTTGGTGCAGTCGGTAATGTTACAATTACTGGAGGCTCCGCAAATCAAGCATTAATTACAGATGGATCTGGTGGACTATCATTTGGTTCTGCAGGTCTTGCGGCAAACACAGCCGCAGTCATGCCTTATATTATTAATTCATCTGAATCATATCAAATTGGTGCTAATCTTCAGGGTCTATTTTCACAACCTATCGAAATTGATGGCGAATTAGATGTAGAAGGTATTCTTATCGAAGTAGGTGTTTCTCAAAATGCAGAATCATCACAAATATATTTTGATAATTCAGGTACATTCTATGGTAATACAGGATTTACATTTAATATAACGTCTGGTAACTTAGATGTACCAGGTAATATTAATCCAACAGGAAGCATTATTCCTAGTGCAAATGTTACATATGATTTAGGTTCATCTACATCACGTTGGAATGATTTATATCTAGCAGGATCATCTATTTTTATTGGTGATGGACTAATACAAGAAGCCGCAAACGGCGCTATGGTAATGACTAATGGCGACGGTGGTCAGTTTATTTTTGAAGGCTCAGCAGACTTTGATCATACTGCAATCTTTAATGGTACATCTAATGTATCAATAGACTCAACAGGATCAGCAGTCACAATGGGTGTTGGTGGAGTAGCAGATGTATTTAATATGGCATCAACAGGTGTCTTAACTACGACAGGTAATGTCGTATCATTAGGTATTAAAACAGACGGTTACTTCTATGCAAATGGACAAGCAGTAACATTTGGTTCAGATGCGGCAGGATCCGATACAGAGATTCAGTTCAATGATGGAGGCACATCATTCGGCGGATCAGACAAATTTACAATTAATAAAACAAGTGGATTAGTAACAGCAACCGGCAATGTATCTGGCAACAATTATATATCTACATCAGGATCAGTAATATTTGGTTCAGGTGCAAGTGCAGGTACAATTTCTGTAGATACCGGCACAACAACAGCCGGCGTATTTACAACAACAATGACAGATGTCAACATTGGTTTAAATGCTAATGTTGTAATATGTGGTACAGGAAAGACATTAACAGCACGTGGTAACGTGTCAGCAGATAATTTAAATTCGACAACTTTATCTGTCGATGATTTATATAGTAGTAGAACAGCAGTTTCAGTAGGTAGTGCAAACACTACAATTGATACATTTGCCGCATCTTCATATAGATCAGCAAAATATACACTTAAAGTTTCTGATAACACAGGTTATCAAGCAATAGAAGTACTTTTAGTACATGACGGTGTAACTCCGATAATGACAGTTTATGGTTCGATATCAACTACAGGAGCAGATTTAGTATCATTGACTACTGTAATATCAGGATCTAATGTGTTGTTGAGAGCAACACCAGAAAACAGCAGTACTAGTGTTAATTTAATGGGTACATATGTACCAGACTAAAAATCAATGCGGGAAATAACGATAAATAGAATTATGCTGAAAAGGCAAATTTAACTATAATAGGGTAATAGGAAATGTTAATATTAAAACAAAACACGGCGGCATCAGTCCCCACCCCGGCTGCGGGAAAAGGTACAATCTTCTTAAGTGATTCAGATGTACTGTCAGTCAAAAAAAGTTCAGGATCGGTAGAATCGTTTCCTACAGTAGGCGGGTCAAATACACAAGTCTTCTTTAACGATGACCAAGCAATCGGCGGCAATGCAAACTTAACGTTTGACAAAGCCACTAGTGTTCTTACTGTAACAGGTAATGTTGGTGCTACTAGAGTATTAACAGACAATCTTTTATATGCTAACGGAGTTGCATGGGACTTACAACAGCCAGCAGGTTCAAACACTCAAGTTATTTTCAACGATGAAGGTGATTTTGGTGCAGATTCAACGTTTACATTTGATAAAGCAACTGATACCCTATCAGCAACTAATGTTGTTGCAACTGCATTAACAGGTGAAATACAAACAGCCGGGCAAACTAATATTACAAGTGTTGGCACCCTAACCGCACTAGCAGTAACAGGTAATTCAGATGCTGGAAACCTCAACGCAACTAATACATTAAGTGGTACAGACTTAGATATTTCAGGAAATGGAATCATTGGTGGAAACTTAACAGTTAACGGTGACTTAACATATGTCAACGTAAGTTCTTTCGATGTTGAAGATCCAATTATCACAATGGGAGGTGGCCCAAACGGAGCGGCTCCTACAACAGATGATGGTAAAGATCGTGGTACAGCATTACAATATTATGACGGTGGTGCAATTGTAGGATTTATGGGTTGGGATAACTCAGGATCAGAGTTTATTTTCGGTGCTGATGTTAGTAACACAGATGAAGTAATCTCAGTTAACACATATGGTAACGTTCATGGTAACGTATTCATAGGTGATGCAGGTGGTTTATCTAATGTGATTGCCGCAAATATCTCAGGCACTGTAGCAAATGCAACACATGCATCAACAGCAAATACAGTAGTTGATGCGGCTCAAGCAAATATCACATCTGTAGGTACACTAACAAGTCTTGTTGGTGGAGAAGGTTCTGCATCAGATTTCGGAAACGCAACAGCAATATTCGGCAAAGACAACACAGGTTCATCATTAGGTGATAACATCGGTGTTGTTGGTGAAGCCGCGGCAAACTCAACAGCAGGCATCAATGGTATCGGTGTATACGGATACGGTGCAACAAACGGATCAGATAAAGGTACTGGTGTTTATGGTCAAGGTGTCATCGGAGACACGACTGATACTGGAGCGGCAGTAGGTGTACGAGGTACAACAGCCGGAGTACATGCTAGTGGTATGAACGTAGGTTTATACGGTCTTGCTTCTGGTTCAAGTGTTTCTAACTATTCTTTGTATCTTGTACAAGGAAGTATCGGAACTATAGAAAACCCAATTACATGGGAAGTTGCAGATAACGAAGCAGGCGCATTAAGATGGAGTTCAGCAGGTAAAGCAAACATCTTTATGATCGAATCTACTGATAATGCTGAAGGTATTTCAACAACAGGTTACTTAAACGTAACAGGTAATATTACTGCAACAGCAGGTATTAAAACAGACAACTATTATTATGCAAACGGAGCACCAGTTGACTTTCAACAGCCAGCAGGTTCAAACACAGAAGTTATCTTTAATGATGACGGAGACTTCGGAGCAGATTCAACATTTACATTTGACAAAGACACTAATGTCTTGTCAGCAACAACAGTAACAGCAACAACTTTAAACGGTACATTAGGTACTGCTTCACAAACTAACATTACTTCAGTAGGAACATTAGGTTCACTATCTGTTACAGGTAACGTTGGGGCAGGAAATGTTAACGGTACAGGTGGTGTATTTACATACGTATCAGGAGATGGCGCTAACTTAACGTCAACTGCTGGTGGAAACGTAACAGGTGAAGTCACATTTGCCGCAACTGCAAATGCAGTAGCAGGCGGAAATGTATCAGGTGCAGTAGCACTAGCAACAAGTGCAACATCAGCAAATGCAGTAGCAGGCGCTAACGTGACTGGTGAAGTTGACTTTGCGGCGACTGCAAATGCAGTAGCAGGTGCAAACGTTTCTGGCACAGTTGCTCTTGCTTCAGTAGCAGGAACGGTATCAACAGCCGCACAAGGTAACATTACATCATTAGGCACATTAAGTGGCTTAGGTGTTAACGGAACAATTACTGCTTCAGCAATCACAGCAAACACAGGAGTGTTTACAGGTGATGCAGGTGGTTTATCAAACGTAGTGGGCGGTAACGTAACAGGACAAGTAGCAAACTCAGCAGTCGCAGGTACAGTATATACTGCGGCACAACCAAATATTACTTCAGTAGGTACTTTAAGTTCTGTAGTAACTACAGGTAACGTTGATACAACAGCAAACGTTGTAACTGATGAGATTATTGGTAAATCTTCAGGTGTTACAATTACAGCAATAGGTACTAATCAGCCTATCTCATTAGTAACAACAGGTACTGGTTCAGTTGATGTAAACTCAGCAAGAATTATAGAACTAGCAACACCAACAGCCGCAACAGATGCCGCTACTAAGCAGTACGTTGACGATGTTGCTCAAGGATTGGCAGTACATGCTCCTTGTGACGTTGGTACTACAGGAACATTAACATCTATCACTGGTGGAACAATCACTTATGACAATGGAACAGCAGGTGTTGGTGCAACATTAACAACATCTTCAGGTAACTTTGACACAATCGACGGTGAATCATTCGGTACTGGTGAAAGAATACTCGTTAAAGACGAAGCAACTCAAGCAAATAACGGTATCTATGTTAAAACATCATCTACAGTTCTAACAAGAGCAGATGATTTTGATACTCCAACAGAGATCGCAGGCGGTGACTTTACATTTATATCAACAGGAACAACTCTAAATGATTCTGGTTTTGTTAACACAGACCCAGTATCAACAGTTGGAACAGATCCAGTTAACTTTGTACAGTTCTCAGGTGCTGGTACATTCACAGCAGGAACTGGACTTACACTAACTGGTGCAGAGTTCTCAATAACTGACACAGCAGTATCAGCCGCATCATATGGTAACGGTACTCATAATGCAACATTCACAGTTAACGCAAGAGGTCAACTGACAGCGGCGGCTAACGTTGAAATTACTGCAGGCGCAGGTTCATTGACTGGTACAGTTCTTAATTCAAGTGTTGTAGATTCATCACTAACATCATTGGGAACAATCGATACAGGTGTATGGCAAGGTACAGCAATTGGAGCGGCATACGTTTCAACTCTGAATCAGAACACAACAGGATATGCGGCAACTGTATCAACAGCGGCACAACCAAACATCACTTCTTTAGGTACACTATCAGGATTAACTGTATCAGGTACGATCTCTGGTTCAGTAAGTGGATCAGCAGGTTCAGCAACTACAGCAGGAAGTGTAGATAACTCTGTTACATTTAATAACGGTGGTTCAGGAGCAGCCTCAGGAACAACTTATAACGGTGGTACTGCAAGAACTATCTCTTATAATACAGTCGGTGCACCAAGTACAACTGGTTCAGGAGCATCAGGTTCATGGGGAATCAATGTTACTGGTTCAGCAGGAAGTGCAGGATCAGCAACAACTGCTGGTACGGTAACTACTGCGGCGCAACCAAACATCACTTCTGTAGGTACATTAGGTTCATTAACAGTATCAGGAACTACTAATACTGGAACATTACAGTCTACTACAATTACTACAGGGTCTAGTTCAACAGCAGGTACTATTACTGGTGACTACACTCTAACAAGTGGATCAACACTTAATGCAACATATGCTGACTTGGCGGAGAAATACACAGCAGACTTAGACTATGAGCCTGGAACAGTAGTAGTATTCGGTGGAGAAGCAGAACTCTCAGTAACAGGTCAACATGCAACGCATACTGTTGCAGGTATTATTACAACTAACCCAGCACAAGTTTATAACGCAGAGTGTACAGCAGGTGAAGGCGAATTCGTAGTCGAATTAGCACTGATCGGACGTGTACCATGTAAAGTAATCGGTCCAATTGAAAAAGGTGACTTAATTGTTACTTCTGATCAAGCAGGATTTGGATGTAAAGGTGATCCTGACAACATTAAGCCTGGTAGTATAATCGGTAAAGCAATCTCAGCCTTCAACGATGGTCTAGATGGCGTAGTCGAAGTACTCGTAGGTAAAAACTAATTCTAACTACCTTAGAATCGTTAAGTCACACTTAACATGTAGAGAGAGTCGAAAGACTCTCTTTCCATATACGGATAATTAATTCACTAAATTAAGATCAGATAAGTATATGTATGAATACTTTTACGATGTCTTTTGACACCAGAATGGCAGAATGGTACATGTTAAGACAACGTATCAGTGAGTTAAATTTAGAAGAACAATGTATTGAAATAGATAAATTTTGGCAACAATGCCCACTAAATAACTATTATCTACATCCGCATGATATAAAAGATTGGCCTAATCCATGGCAACTCTTACAAGATAATCATTATTGTTTTTATGCACGTGCTTTAGGTAACATATATACTTTGGCAATATTGGGTATAAAAGATGTTGACTTAGTATCAGCAATAGATTATACTGATACAGAAGTAGTATTAGTCCTGGTAGACAACGCAAAATATGTGTTGAATTACTGGCCAGATTCGGTAGTAAATACTGTGCTGTCAGATTTCAAAAATGTCAAAAAAATTGACATTCAGATGTTATATAACAAAATAAATTAGGTAAAGAATGAATATTAAAGTCACTAAAAGATCGGGAAAAATAGTAGAGTTAGAATTAGAAAAGTGGCAAGCCCAAATAGCAAAAGTATGTGAAGGAGTCTCAGATGTATCGCAATCAATGATTGAGATTACGTCACAACCTCACTTTTTTGATGGTATTACGACAAGAGAAATTGATGAACTTACTCTACGTGCTATTGTTGATCTTATCGATGAAGAACAAGCACCAGAAACAGGACACACTAATTATCAATTTGTAGCAGGCAAACAACGTTTATCTATGTTGCGTAAAGATGTATATGGTCAATATCAACCGCCGCCTCTGTATGAAATTGTAAAGAAAAACGTGGAAGCAGGTCTGTACACTACAGATTTACTTGAATGGTATTCTGAAGAAGATTGGAACAAGATGGATAAGATGATCAACCATGAGAAAGATGAAAATGCATCTTATGCCGCTGTCGAACAAATGATTGGTAAGTATCTTGTAAGAAACAGATCAACTGGTCAAATCTATGAGACGCCTCAAGTAAGATATATGGTAGCCGCCGCAACAGTATTTCACAAAGAAGAACCTTTATCAGCAAGAATGAGATTTATTAAAGAATACTACAATTGTGCTAGTGATGGACTTTTTACTCTTGCAACTCCAGTACTTGCAGGACTTGGTACACCCACTAAACAGTTTAGTTCATGCGTTCTTATTAAGAGTGATGATGATTTAGATAGTATCTTTGCATCAGGTGAAATGATGGCTAAGTATGCTAGTAAACGTGCAGGTATAGGTCTTGAAATAGGTCGTTTAAGACCCCTAGGGGCACCTATAAGAGGCGGAGAGATCATGCATACGGGCATGATACCCTTTCTTAAGAAGTGGTTCGGAGACTTGCGTTCATGCTCTCAAGGTGGTATTCGTAATGCGAGTGCTACAGTATTTTATCCTATATGGCATCATCAATTTGATGACTTAATCGTTCTTAAAAACAATCAAGGTACAGATGAAACCAGAGTTAGACATATGGACTATGGTGTATGTCTTAATGCATTCTTTTGGAAACGATTCAAAGACAAAGGTAACATTACATTTTTTGATCCAAATGAAGTACCTGATCTTTATGAAGCATTTTATTCAGATACTGCTAAATTTGAGGAACTTTATATCAAATATGAAAGGTCCCGTAGCCTGCGTAAAAAAGTAATGTCAGCAGAAGAAGTATTTAAGTCTGGTATATTAAAAGAAAGAACTGATACAGGAAGGGTATACTTAGTCTATGTAGACAATGTATCTAATCAAGGACCGTTCGACACCACAGATCATCCGATCTATCAAAGCAACTTGTGTTGTGAGATATTATTGCCTACAAAGCCTTTTAAACGTTTAGATGACGATAAGGGACGTATTGCATTGTGTACACTGGGATCGATCAACTGGGGAGCATTCAGACACCCTGAGGACATGCGTAGAGCATGTCGTATACTTCAGAGAAGTCTATGTAACATCTTAGATTACCAAGATTTCTTGTCGATTCAGAGTAAGTTAAGTAACGATGAAATACAACCGTTGGGTATTGGTGTTACTAACTTAGCATACTGGCATGCAAAACGAGATTACGTCTATGGTGACAAAGATGCATTACAAGATGTTAAAGCATGGATGGAGCATCAAGCATTCTTCTTAACAGAAGCAACAGTAGAAATGGCAAAAGAAAGAGGCAAGTGTTTAGATAGTGATAAAACATGGTATGGTAAAGGGACATTCCCTTGGGAACGTAGAGCAAAAGGTGTAAACAAATTAGCAAACTTTAAGCCAGAATGTGATTGGGAATCATTAAGAAAAGATATGAAAGAGCATGGTGTTAGAAATGCAACTCTAATGGCGATTGCGCCTGTAGAATCATCTAGTGTAGTAATCAATTCAACAAACGGTATTGAAATGCCAATGAGTTTAATCTCTGTTAAAGAAAGTAAAGCAGGATCACTCACACAAGTAGTACCAGACTATCATATCAAACGTGTAAGAAACTCTTATCAATTGATGTGGGAACAACAAGATTGTGATGCATATTTAAAGACTGCGGCAGTACTAGCGGCTTATGTAGATCAAAGTATATCAACAAATACATTTTACAATCCAGCACATTTTAAAGATCAGAAAGTGCCTACGACACTGATCGCAAAGAACTTAATGCAGGCACATCAATGGGGACTTAAGACTTTTTATTATTCTTTAATAAATAAAGCGGGAGTCAAAAGATCAGACGAACAATTACAAGAAATAGCAAAACAATACATAGCAGAGCCAGAGTTTGAAGATGATGACTGTGAAGCATGTAAATTATAAGGGTTAATTATGAGCAAAGAACAATACGATTTATCAAAACAAACAACTTACTTAGATAACAAAATGTTTTTGGATCCAGCAGGTCCGGTTACTATACAACGTTTTGAAGAAGTCAAGTATGATCAAATAGCAAACTTTGAAGAAACTGCAAGAGGCTTCTTTTGGGTACCAGAAGAAATTAGTCTGACTAAAGACGCCGGAGACTTTAAAGATGCTAGTGATGCAGTTAAACACATCTTCACTGCTAACTTATTAAGACAAACAGCATTAGATAGTCTACAAGGCAGAGGCCCTGTACAAGTTTTTACTCCTGTTGTAAGTCTGCCTGAACTAGAAGCATTAATGTATAACTGGTCTTTCTTTGAAACTAATATACACTCACGTTCTTACAGTCATATCATTAGAAACATCTATAATGTACCTAAAAATATCTTTGATACTATCCATGACACAAAAGAAATTGCTGACATGGCATCTTCAGTTTGTGATTACTATGATGGCTTACATGAAATCAACTGTCAAAAAGAAATGGGCAAAAAGATTGATGAAGAAAAACATATCAAAGCAATTTGGATGGCTCTACATGCAAGTTATGCCTTAGAAGCATTACGATTTATGGTATCATTTGCTACATCATTAGCAATGGTAGAAAATAGAATCTTCATGGGTAATGGCAACATCATTTCATTAATCTTACAAGATGAACTACTTCATAAAGGTTGGACAGGTTGGATCATTAAACAAGTTGTCAAAGAAGATCCAAGATTCGCAAAAGCGGCAAAAGAATGTGAGAAAGAAGTATACGATATGTATATGGATGTCATTAGAGAAGAAAAAGAATGGGCAGATTACTTGTTTAAGAAAGGTCCTGTAATCGGTCTTAATGCAAACATTTTAAAAGAGTTTGTAGACTACACAGCATTAGAATCATTAAAAGCAATTAATATAAAATATAATGAACCTGCCCCAAAAGCAAGTCCTATTCCTTGGTTTAACAAGCATAGTGATACTAGCAAGAAGCAAACTGCACTACAAGAAAATGAATCAACTAACTACGTAATAGGTGTTATGTCAGAATCACTTGACTATGACGAGTTACCTGAGTTAGCATAAAATTTATTTGACCACATCAAATCGTATTAAATATACGTATAACATTAACTAGGAGAAAGAATGAAAGCCATTGTATGGAGTAAAGATAATTGTACTTATTGTGATCAGGCAATTAAATTATTAGAAGCAGAAGGTATTGAAACAGAAGTCAAAAAAATAGGACAAGGATATACTTTAGAAGATTTATTAGCAGTAGTTCCTAATGCACGTACAGCACCCCAAATCTTTTTGAATGAAGATTACGTTGGTGGATTTACTGAACTTAAACAAAAACTGGAGTCATAATGGAAAATAAAGCAATATCAATAATTGAAATAGGAAAAGTATACACACTTAAAATTTTTAGTGGAGAAGAAATCGTTTCAAAAGTAGTAGGAAATGAAGATGGTTTCTTAGAACTAGAAGATCCTGTATCTCTTGCACCTAGTCAAACTGGCATGGCGTTAGTGCCTAGTGTCTTTTCTGCTTCAATGTCAGAAAACCCAAGACTAAATACTAATAGTGTTTCTCTTGTCGCAGTTACAGCAGATGAAGTTAAAGACAAATATAGAGAGGCGACAACCGGAGTAACTGTACCGGAGAAAAAAATATTAGTAGGGTAAAATTACATGGCGCAATTAAGCCGCAAAGGAGATAAGAACACTACAGGTGGCAAAATTCTCAAAGGATCAGAAACTGTCTTTGCAGAAGGAAAACCAGTAGGCCTTCATGTTAGTGAAATTTCTCCACATAATCCCAAACCAAATGAAAAACCTCATAAAAATGCAAAGACAACCGAAGGTAGTCCCACAGTATTTTGCGAAGGTAAGCCAGTACTCAGAGTAGGATCCGGAAACGATTGTAAACACAAAATCGTAGAAGGTGCAGAAACGGTCTTTGTCCCTTAGGATAACTTATGGCAGATACAGGTAAACAAAGTCCTTTAGGTCAAAACGTATTAGGCGGTCTCTTACAAAATAGATGTCTTAGAATCAACCCCAATGCCCAATTCTTTATGGGTATCAGTAGATCAAATACAGAGTATCAGTTTGGTGCACTTGTTCAGAATACCGTGCTTAGAATGCTTGTATGGGCTATTAATGATAGTTATTTAAGAAACATGGGGGTTCCGTATAATAATATTATTTCCATTAATGGTTATGGTAGTTGTTATGCATTAGGAAATTCAAAACCTCCTACATATATAGCAGAAGATAAATCAGAATCTTGGGCAGGAAAATACCAATATTCGGTCAATTGTAAAGCAGTAGAATTTGCTCAGTCAAAGGGTGTAACAGGAGCACTACCCGGGCCTGCAAATGCAGGATATTCTGTAACTGGCGTAACAGATTACGGTCAACAAGCCACATGGATACCCTACAACTTGTCAAATCCAAACAACAGTATCACTCAATGGGGTTGGATTAGATGCCATGCTCTACAAGCACATAATGAATTTAATTGGCATGCGAAAGAAGGTAATGAAGGCCAAGCAGTTCCTCGATATGAAGATTTTTTAGGTTCATTTAATGAAGCATATAGTTATGCTCAATATAATAATAGAACAATATCTACAGCACAAAACGCCGACGAATTTTTACAAGGATCATTCAGTAATATGGATGATTTAATTACTGGAGACATAACCGGTGTATCTTTATATACACAAGGTTTAGCAACAGATTTACAAACCTTACAGAAAATCTTTGATTTTAAACGACTAGATCGATTTGGATTCCCCTCAACATTACTCCAGCAATTATATGAACACGGTGGACTAACAACAGATTTAAATTTGGCTCTAGGTTCTGCTGGTCTTGAAGAAAGAGAAATTAGAAATTTATCTAGGGCAAATGATCATGGAACTGCTGTACAAGAACGAAAAATATATACGGCTTTTTTATCTATAGCCGGAGAAAATTTAAAAGTCTGTTTGTCAGCACTGACTAATAATCAGTATATGTTAACTAACAGGATTGATACCGCCTATAGTGATGCGAACACAATACGTACATTAGCAGATTGTTTGAATCCATGGTATCTATTTAGAAAGAGTAGATTAAGTCTTACTGTGCCTTTATATAACACCTCATATAATACAATAAAACAAGTAGGTTCTAAAACATATTATTTAATTTATCCTAGTGAGTCACCCGATAATGCAGATCCAGCCGGAGTTAATGACGCCCTTGACTCGGCAACAGTAAGAAATAACGTAGGGGCATTGTTTACTAAAGGAAAACCAGGACCTATAGAACGTTCTATAGATACTACTCCAACAGGTTCTATACCTCGAGGATACGATTCATATTTAGGAAAACCAAACGAGGTTTTGCCTAAAGCCATTGGACTAGCCGCAGGAGCAGTGAGATATGCCTTTTTACAAATCAGTAATATTGAACAAATTACTCCTGGTTCATTGGGTAACTGTCTTCAAAATTTAGAATTGATGTCTGGTGACACTGCACTAGCAAGTGTTGGAACAGGAGCCACTAGTACAACGAATCTACAAAAACCTGTAGACAAAGAATTAATAGCAGAAATACAAGTTCAAATGGGTTTAGGATCTGGAGTAGGCGGCAATTATAGAATGGATGATTTTTTTGGCAATATGTCAGGTAATCCATATAATTGGCAAGAATTATATAGTTATCTAGCCGGCGATAAAGAAATACAAAATGTTACTGCTAATGCTGGGACTTCTGATCTAGCAGCCATTTATCAACAATTGTTTTTAGCAGTATCCTGGGAAGCAATGGCAATGTCTTTACAATTAGAATACACTTGTCAAAAGATACAGTCTGCACGTGAAAACCAAGAAAACCCAGATTATGATCCTCGTGTAGAAATTCCTAACCCTGATTATGACCCAACACAACCAGCTGGTCCGGGCAATGAACCAGAAATACCCAACCCAGATTATACCCCTCCTGGTTATCGATTTATACTTTTAGATAGCAATCCTCAAACATATACAGGTAATCAATGGAACCCTTCACTTTGGGACGCAGGGTATAGAATTAAACCAAGTCAAGGAGAATATACTTTATTAACTAATGACGGTGGCGGATATGGTAGAGGCGGTGCCCCTAATCCGGTCGCCCCTATTAACTACACAACATTTAATTCAGACGGTTCAACAATTGAAATTACCGGTATAGGCAGAGACGATGCACAAACAGGTAGCAACGGTGGTGGAACGTTTGGAAGAGTTCAAGGCGCCGAAGTTAGTGGCGGCGGAGCAGTATATTTTGCTACTAATATTCCTGGCAGAGACTGGGAAAGCCCAGACCCATATGCACCAATACCCGCACCAAATGATCCTCCAGACGGCTTTTTAATTCCAGACGGCATTTACCCGTCATACCAAGATCCAAATCCCGGTTACGGGGCGCCAGTTGCTAATACAGATGTTTTTGCAGAACCCGAATATCCTCCTATAGGCACTTATCAATGGAGACCTGCAACAGGGGGAACAAACTCACCTTATCTATCTAGTTATAGTTTTTCTTCTGTTCCTCAATATTATATTAATGCGGCTAACAATGAAATTTCTGAAATATCTAATCAATCTCCGAGTGTTATAAATGAAGTAAATATGATTTGGGAGATCATGGGAAAACAAATGAAGGTAGAGCAACGCACTAGATACAATGCATTGGGTAGAGTAGAAATACCCAGAGATCCCTTTACGTATTCTAATCAAGACCTAGTATCATTTGTAGATAGTATGCCTGATTATTCTGATTTTAGAACAGGTCTTCAAGGAAGAGCCACTATAGAATTAATTATAGATAGAGCATGTGACGTTGGACAAAATATCATGGCTCAAATGAGACAAGAAACAAATGAAAAAACTCTTGCAAATTGCGGCATACCTCTAAACAATAATATTCCAGATAAAATTCCGGCATCAACAATAAGAACATTAGTCACAAATGGCACAGTACCCGGTGCACAAGAAGGAATTGTTATCAATGGTGTTGAATGGGTCAATCCTGGTTGGCCTACTCTTGGTCCCCCAGGCTCTCCTACTGTCACAGCACCGGGTGTAGTAGATAACGGAGTATTTTTAACACCTTTGTCAGGTACTGCACCTGGATCTTTTACTCCTTTAACTACAAATGTAGAATACCCAGTTATAGGGCCAGTCATATCTGTTGGTCCACCTGATACTGTTCCGGGTACTGACAGGGATCCTAATGACGGCGAACCTAGTACAAACACACCCGGTGGCGGTGGCGGTGGCGGCGGAACTGATTCAGGTGGAGGAACCCCGTCAGGTCCAAATAACCCGTTTGTTCCGAAACAATCAGTTGAAAGTGCAATCGAAAAAGTTATTCATTGTAACTGTGATTGTTGGGACTTACTTGGTTAAAACTTTTTCTACCTGCCCCTTGACTCGTATTAAATATTAGTATACAATATACTAAAGGACATATATGAGT